>Ga0209935_1000127_pt1 | contig 300781 bp, 274 predicted proteins | sample ThiBio_1000_plan_2_FD_183958 | JGI IMG/M metagenome (GOLD analysis project Ga0209935, IMG submission 183958) | Wastewater bioreactor microbial communities from Cape Town, South Africa - Thiocy_cont_1000_plan (SPAdes) | ecosystem: Engineered > Bioreactor > Thiocyanate-remediating >...
ACTGTAATGTGTCCCTGGACTGTAATGTGTCCCTGGACTGTAATGTGTCCCTGGACTGTAATGTGTCCCTGGACTGTAATGTGTCCCTGGACTGTAATGTGTCCCTGGACTGTAATGTGTCCCTGGATTGTAATGTGTCCCTGGATTGTAATGTGTCCCTGGATTGTAATGTGTCCCTGGATTGTAATGTGTCCCTGGATTGTAATGTGTACCTGGACTGTAATGTGTCCCTGGACTGTAATGTGTCCCTGGACTGTAATGTGTCCCTGGACTGTAATGTGGCGTGTATTGTTGATAATAAGTCTTATAATAATTTGCAACCATATTATTATAGGCCGAGATCTGTGCAAGCTCAGCATCCGGTAATTTGCTACATGCCGTTGGACTTGTGACTTTTAACTTAAATGATGTGCCAAAATTAGGATGAATGACGTATTGATCTAATATGCTAGCATACGATTTACCATTACTTACGTAAGGATCAACATGTGTTACCGCACCAAGGGAATGTCTACCTTCGACATTAGTATGATTTGAGGTAACAATATGCGAACACTGAGTGGCAAATAATTCAGATTGCCCGCCACTTAAAAAACGAGAAACAGCGGTGTTTATTTTTTGGTTTAGATAATTTTTTGCAACGCCCATATTATGATCAAGGCAAATGTCGATGCATGTATTAAACTTGACGCCTCCAGATGTTTTACACTCAATAACATTATTAAAAGAAAAGCGATAATTTTTACCGTCTAATACAACACTATGCTGATCGACGCGATCACCTTTCTTAATATCAATATTAGCGAGTTGCTGTCTTCGTCCGCCTATTCTTTCTGAATAGACAGGATCGATCCCTGATGGATTATTTTTGACAACGTAATGGACTTGAGGTGACTGGCCACATTCTATTTGTGCAACCACATTCATTATTTTATTATCTGGCGTTCTTACCGCAAAGGAAGATAAGACTAAATGCAGATTTTTAGGTTGTTGTTTGGCTAATAATAAGATTTTTTGTTGCAGTTGGTTAAACTCAGCAATACTTAAGGGGGTTTTGGTATAAAATGAAAATTCATTAGTGATGAGGCGTGTAATATTGTTTTCTTTGTTAGATCTGAGTGTATTGCCATTGCAATTCATTTTTTTGTGTTCAAAAGCCGCATCCTCAATTAAATTTTTAATGATTAGATAGAGCCTACTCGTTTGTGTTTTTTCATCTGCTGAAAGATTGCCAAATTCTCCCACAGGTGGTTTAGTGCACGTTGGTATGCCTCTTGCAATAATATCTTGTATGAAAATGGGCGTATTTATTGTATTCATGAACTGCTTTCTCATTCATTTGCTTTAAAAGTTAATTAGATAACTTCTGACGAGATTAAGGTAGTTTGCAAAACATGTCAGTGAAAAATGGTATGAAGAATAGATATCTTGCGATAAAAGGAAAAAATTGATTGTTTAAAACCATAACTGAGAAGGTTAAAGTGTAGCGTTTTTACCTGAATTTAAATGGAAAATGCTTAGTTTCTTGATAAGCGAGCCGCTAGTTTTTGTGCTTCATCTAATTCGTTGTACGTAAGCTGATAGCTTAATAAACGTCGTGCTTCGATGGCAGAGTGTAGGCCACTATTTGCTGCAATATCGGCCCATGCATAAGCTTTTACTAAACTCTTTTCTACTCCTTTGCCTTGGGCATAGAGAGTAGAGAGGTTAAACTGTGCCATGATATTTCCTTGCATTGCAGCTTTGGTGTAGCACATTGCTGCAAGACGATAATTTTTAGGTTTACCAAGTCCTTGATGGTAACTTAATCCTATCAGTGCTTCTGCTTGCGTGGTGCCAGGGCCTGGCATTGCTTTTTGAAAATAATAAGCTGATTCACGGAAATTTCGACTGACTCCACGACCTTGTCGATACATTTTGCCTAGGGTAAGGCTTGCCAATGAATCTCCTTTAAAACTGGCTCGTTGTAGCCATTTATAGGCTTTTTCGTAATTTTCTTTTCTTTTGGTGGCATACCAGAGTCTGCCTAGTAGGGATTGAGCGGGCGTAAAATCTTGTTGTGCAGATTCTTCTAACCAATAAAAAGCTTTTTTATCGTTTTGCGGCACACCCGTGCCAGAGGCAAGCATGGCACCATACTGGAATTCAGCATAGGGATCGCCAAATTCAGCGGCTTTTTTATACCACATAGCTGCTTGTGGGTAATCTTGTTTGCCAAACTCAGAAAAATAAAACATATCACCCAATCTAATATAGGCTTGCACGTTACCGTGCTCAGCAGATTTCAAATACCATTCAAATGCTTTAGGATAGTTTTGTGCAACACCTTCACCTTTTTCATAGCATCTAGCCAATCCAAATTGGCTTTCAGGAATATCTCGATGAGCTGCCTGATAATACCAGCGAAAAGCAATTTTATGGTTAATTGCAACTCCTTGCCCATAGTAATAAATTTCAGCAAGACGAGCTTGAGCAAGTGAATGTCCGTGTTCTGCTGCACATTTGTACCAATATAATACAAGACTTTCATCTAGTCTTCGTTCATCATCGATTTCATAGCTTTGCGCCAAAGCGTACATCGCATCAGCAGATCCTAATTGTGCCGCTTCTGTTAAGTACTGTCTTCCTTTGATCAGATCTAGCATGAGAAATAGTAACCCTAATTGATACTGGCGTTCAGCGTAGCTTGGGGTTCGATAAGCTGTGATGCATTGCTGATAGAGCTTGTCTTTATATCCCATGGGGAAATGCTTTTGGCAAAAGATAACCTCAGGAGGAGGCGCATCATCAAGATCAGCAAACGCATTTTCTGCAAATGAAAAAAGAAAACTGCAAGAAATTGTGCTTAAGAACAGTTTGCAAATTCCTTTTCTCATTTTCACATTGACTATCCTTGTGAGAATTGTTCTTTCAATTTTCTATAAATGCTTTACTATAGCTTTCTCGCTTTTAGACTGATGTTTTGCTATCGCTGAAGTGGCTGCGTTAGTTTTGTCTAAAAGCCTATTTATTTAAGTCTATGCGCACATAATTACAGTGATTATAAGTTTGAAGAGTGCCACACTTAAATAAATAGTCGCTTATGCCGATCTTTGCTAAGTAACCTTTTAAAATAAATTTATACCATTATCAGCTGGCTATAAAACGGTGTTAAAATGATCAATCTTTTTGTAAACCCACGCGCGCTTCTAAATCATGTTGGTGTTGCTATTGCTATGAGTACCTTTGTTTATTGCCAAGTTGCAAAAGCAAACTCGAGTGAATTGTTAGCTCAGGCGCAAACTGCGCCGGCTGCCCAAACCGATGCTAAAGCGCAATATGATGCTGAGAAAAAGAAATATGAGGACACCTTGGCTGTTGCTAAAAAAGGAGATGCGCAAGCGCAGCTAGCTGTTGGTATGATGCTGATGAATGGGGTCGTTGTAGAAAAAAATGAAAAGGAAGCATTTTCCTGGTTTAGAAAAGCAGCAGAGCAAGGTATTGTTGATGCGCAATATAATTTGGCCATGTGTTATTTGAAAGCAATCGGTACCTCAAAATCTTATCAGCAAGCGCTCACTTGGTTTCAAAAAGCAGCCGATGCAGGGAATGTGGCTGCTCAATATAATCTGGGCTTAATGTATACCGAAGGTTTAGGCACTGAAAAGAATTTCAAATTAGCTAACGATTTATTTTTAAAAGCAATGGAAAAAAATTATCCGCCTGCAAAATTTGCTTTGGGGTTGAATTACAGTAAAGGTCAAGGTGTAAAGCAAGATGATGCCAAGGCGCGTGAATTATTTGAAGCTGCAGCTAAGGATAACTACGATCCTGCTTTTTATGTACTAGGTCTTATTTATCAAAGTGGTTTAGGGGTAGATAAAGATCCAAAAAGAGCGATGGATTATTATATGAAGGCAGCAGAAATCGGAAACGTAGACGCTCAGCTTTTACTTGCCGATGCTTATAAAAAAGGGGATGGTGTTCCTGTTAATAAAGAAGAAGCTGTTAAATGGGTTTTACGCGCAGCTAATACAGGTAATGAAAAAGGTATTCTTGCATTAGCCTTGTTATACCGTAACGGTGATGGGGTTCCAGTAGATAATGCAAAATCGCTTGAAGTTCTGCAAAAAGGGGTGGAACTAGGATTTGCTTCTGCAATGTATGAAATGGGAAATACGGAAGAACAGGGTATTGGTAAACCTGTCGATAAACTCAAAGCTTTAGATTGGTATGAAAAGGCTGCTGCAAAAGAGCACCCAAATGCCAATTTTAAATTATTCCAATATTACAGCCAGGGTTATGGGACGTCTAAACAACAAGGTTCCGCGAAAGATTACTTAAAGAAAGCCGTTTCGCTTTCAGATCCTGCTGCTGTATTGTTTATGGGTAATTCGTATTACAAGGGTGAAAATGGCTTTGATGCAAATCCTAAAAAGGCTTGCGAATGGTTCAAAAAGGCAATGGAAAAAGATACGCCAGAAGCCTATTACCACTATGCACTTTGTTTTAGAGACGGTCTCGTTGAAAAACAAGATTTCGTAAGAGCAAAAGAATTGCTTTTAAAGGCTGCTGAGCGAGGAGATGGCATGGCGCAAAACGAGCTAGCACGTTTTTACCATGAAGGCGTCGGTGGCAATATTGATGAAAAAGAAGCCTTTAGATGGTACAAAGCAGCTGCAGAGAAGGGATTGAAAGATGCGCAATATAATCTAGGTCTTTTTTACCGCAAAGGGACAGTTGTTCCTAAAGATGATGCGGCTGCCACCAAAATGTTTGCAGCGGCAGCAGAGGGAAATAACAATGAACCTGGTGCTGAGTATGAGTTAGGATTAAGTTATCTTAACGGATTAGGTGTACCAAAAGATGAAGCGAGAGCTGTAGAATTATTTGAAAAAGCCGCTTTTCAAGGGTATAAAAGTGCTCAATTTGAATTAGGGCTCTGCTACCGAGATGGAAAAGGGGTCCCCAAAGATATTGCGAAGGCTTATGCCTGGTTGAAACTAGCCTCAGCAGGGGGCGGTGCTGTTGAAATTATTAAAGCAAGAGATAAAGTATTAGAAGGTTTAACCCCTGAGCAGTTACAACAAGGTCGGAAGTTGGTTGAAGAGCTTACAGGAAAGCTAATGTCCAAAAGCTTTAATACTCCTGACAAAAAGTAGTAGGATGCTATATTCTTTCCATTTTGAATTTATGCTCTCCCGCCTAGGCATACGCTTTGGCGTGGCAAGTAATAAGCCTTGCCTAAAAACAAAATGGTGAGTATACATACACCCCGATAGTTTTACAGTTTTTGAAAGAGGATAGGGTTCATGGCATCAACTGTTGATGAAATTACCATAGAATACGTTGATGGAGGCGTAGTTACTGTTAAGCAGCTGGATAAAGTTGTTTTAACCAAAGGGGCTTGGGCCACCATTATGTTTAAATATCAGGACTGGGATAAACGAAAAGAAGAATATGGTCCTGAAAAATATAGTATCCGTCGTTATCAAAAGAAAAATAATGAATATCGTGCTAAATCTAAATTTAACATCTCCAGTAAAGATCAAGCACAAAAAATTATTGAAGCACTAAATCATTGGATTGCTGACGCAGAGTAGGCTTTAAAACTGCTCAGCGTAACGCTCAATTACTAAATCACACCGTGCTTTATTTTGTATAGAATAACCACGGTGTGATGCAAGCAGGTCTAATTCTCTTTACAACCCCCCTTGAATTCGAAGTGAAGCAAGTTAATGAAACATTATCGAGAAGAATTATTTTTCAATACGTCTACCCGCGTCGCTTTTGTAAACATAACGGATAAAGTCCAAAGTGCCGTTGAAAAAAGCGGTATTAGCAATGGTTTTTGCTTGGTAAACGCAATGCATATAAGTGCTAGTGTTTATATTAATGATGATGAGCAAGGGTTATTGCATGATTATGAACAGTGGTTAGAAAAATTAGCCCCTCATGAACCCATTAGCCAATACCGTCATAATGATACGGGTGAGGATAATGCTGATGCTCACATCAAACGACAAATTATGGGCAGGGAAGTGGTGGTTGCTGTGACGGATGGTCAACTTGATTTTGGCCCATGGGAGCAAATTTTTTACGGAGAGTTTGATGGGAAAAGGAAAAAAAGAGTATTGATTAAAATTATCGGAGAGTAGTAGTTTTTTTATGAACCCCATTGGATATCGTTTTATGCGGTATCCAATGGGGTTGAGAACAGAGAAAGATTATTGTTCTGGATTGCTTGAAAATCCGCAGAAAAGGATCTTAGTGAAATAATCGTGCTCTTCAATATTTTGACAACCGTCGTGCCAACGCTCACCAACATAGTTCACAAATTCGCGCAATCCCATGATGATGTGCGGCAACTCTAATAAAAGCAAAAGGCCAATTCCGCTATGGCCACCGCTGATTTGAGAAAGTTGATCTTCTGGAATGACGGTAAGTTCAGAACTCATAATACACCTCTTAACTAACTTCTTTTTACAACTCTACTAGGGTGAAAATGATACTCATTCTCAAATAGAGTGTAAACCTCTATGGATAAAAATACATGGTATGTTTATCTGACAATTTTTACCCTTGTTGAGCCAACATTCACAAACTCATGGTTCAACCATTTAGCATCTTCAGTAAAAAGCCGAACACAGCCGTGGCTCGCATTGAACCCAGGAACCGTTGGTGAACCATGCAATGCATAACCACCATGGAAATGCATGCAATAAGGCATGGGAGCGCCACCATGGGTAGCGATAGGGAATACATGAGAGATGCAACCTGGGCCCTGCCTATCCAGAACGGTATAAGTGCCTGTTGGGGTGCGACATCCTCGATGAATATCAGGACAGAAACTCTTCCCGCCAGAGACAGGCCCCCAATTCACTAATTTTCCGTTATCATCATAAGCACCCCAAGCAAGTTGGTTTAAATTGACTTGAATAGAATTTGCCTCGGATTGACGAGGCAATGGCGCTAAATCCATTAAAGTGACAGATTGAAGATTTTTGGGGACGGCAATTGTCATTCCGGCATGCAAGGGAGTATTCATGCGATTCACCTTTTTCACCATCATTCTTTGGGAGGGATCTGGGAATAAGCTTGCCCAAGACTGCCCACCTTGCACTTTGACGCAATTATATTGTTCAGATTTACAAAGTGTTTGTCCATAGCCCGTTGCTAATGCGTTGGCTCCAACTAGAGATAAACTCAATATTATCGTCACGCTAAATAGGTTTTTCTTAAACATAACAACCTCACCTAAGACTGCAGAGCGTTATTTTTTAGTGTTGTATTGATGTGACCTTACCCTCAGGAGTAAGTTCCTAGTCCTGCTCAAAAATAAGCAGGGTAAGACTCCAAGACTGACCATGAATACAGATCGTAAGATTAAATAAATACAGCTCATATAGTCTATAAGTAATCACCATAGTCAGAAAATTTTAAGCTTTATCTTTATCCTGAGATATAATGCGGAAATTTTTGAAAAGAGCAGAGGGTATAAGAAAATGTTGGGAGTTGAAGTACTTATCTGGTGCAATGAGCAAGAACAAACAGATTCTTACTACAATGTTGTCAAAAATTATCTATTCACAGGAAAAATAGGGCACTGTGCGCTTAAAATTACTGTTCCCTCTGATGATGCAAATGATCTTTTAATAAAAAAATATTGTTGTCAAGGAGAGTCACCTTTAATTGCGCACCATAAAGTCTCAGTTAAGATGAAGAAAAAGATCTCTAATAATAAAGATGAAGCAAAATATACTGTAGAAACAATTCCTGCGTGGGAAATTTATTTTAGTGTATGGCCAAATGGATTAAAAGAAGAATATCATGATCGCCTAATAGAAAATTATGAGCAAGAAGTCGAATATAGTGAAAAATGGTGTGAAAATTTCCCTGTCTCTTATAGAGAAAGACATACCGGAGCATTAAGAGGATGGGTGCCTCATCGTGTATTTGATTTTATTTTTGGTAAACCTGAGCTTGTACCTGAGCCTATTTGCTTTATTCTGCACCCCTCTGAGGAAGGGATCGTCTGCATGGAGTACCTGCTTGATTGCGAGGAAAAGCATGATTTGCTTTTACGGCAGATAGAAGAGCTAATAGTTAAAACAAATAAAGTAAATCTTGAAAGCTTGCTGATACAAAATGAAATCACCAGATTACAGAATTATTTGAATAAATGGAATTTATCAGAGGAACATAAAAAAGCCATTAAAAGTGAAGAAAATGCATTAAAATTGAAAAAGTGCAAACTTCATGAAGACAACCAGCCACTATTTGATACATTAGAAGATTTGGTTGCAGAGGAAGAAAAGCTGTCGCGAACTTTAAAAGAAAAAAGAGCAATGCTACAAAAATATGCTTCAATAGGTCGAAATCCTTCACAATTAATATATTTGCCTTTGACAACCTCGACAAAATTATCTTATGGCCTTTCTTTAGAGCCAATGCTTAAGTGTATGCAAAAAATTGCCAAAGATGTAGATTTTAACATCGTATTTAATAATTGTTCACATGCAGTGCATGAGGTTTTGTTAGCAGGTTGCGAAGTGCTAAAATCGTTTATGATTGAAGGAAATTTTTTACAATTTTCAGATTTTTATCCTTCCTTCTTAGATAGACCAAGCATTGTGGCTTCTTTTGCTCAACAACTACAAGCTGCCATTATAGACGCAAATAAAATGCAATTTGAAAATCAGACAGAAAAAAAAGAACAAAAAACTTTAAAAACCCAATCTTGGATGCCCGCTTATGGAGCTCAGATAGCTGCCAAAGTTGCAACGGCTACGTTATCTTCTGAAAGCGTATTGTGTAGATCTAGCCTTAAAGTTTAACGAAAGAGAGTAGTGAATATTTCCTCATAATGTGTTTTGTCTTCTTGAGAATATAAGCAGGCAATAACTTTTTTAAAATGATGTTGATAGTTTTGCATCACAGTTAAGGCAATAATTGCAGCTTCTTTTTTAGGGAAACCGAATACGCCAGTACTAATTGCAGGGAATGCAATGCTGTGAAAGTTGTGCGTTTTTGCTAATTCAAAGACATTTACGTAGCAATTTTTTAATAACACTTTTTCATTTCGTGTGCCTTCGTGCCATACCGGACCTACAGTATGGATCACCCATTTAGCAGGTAATTGAAATCCTGGTGTTAGTTTGGCTTCTCCAACCTCACAACCATGAAGTTTATTGCAAGCTTCTTGTAACTTAGGGCCTGCACTTTGGTGGATTGCACCATCAACCCCTCCACCTGATAGCAGCCTACTATTGGCTGCATTGACAATAGCATCCACGTGCAGAGTGGTAATATCTTGGCAAATAATTTCTATGGTCATTTTTTGCTCTTTATAAAGATTAAGCTAACTACCGGTACTGATAGATGGTAAAATAAAGTTTGCATCCAATAAATAGTTAGCATTTAAACTATTTGTTTCGACACAACAGCAAAGGATTTAGCTTTACATGAAAAATAAAGCAAAAAATAATGAAAAAAAAGTATGGGTAGAAGTCGAAGTTAATAAATACACGGATGGCATTACTGTTTTTCGCGGTCAAATGTTGAAAACCGATTTGGAAGCATGGTCAAGGGGAGAGCTTGTTGATTGTGCAATCAAACTTGAAAAAACCTATTGGTTTTTGGAAGACACCGTTTGCATTTTAGGTAAAGGAGAAGATAGTGCTAGGCACTATACCGGAGATACTTTCTTACGAGCAGACACCATTATGCTTATTTTTGTTTTAAAAGAAGATAGTTTCCCCACTCATTCATTGCAAAGTATAGATAATATTTTTCAGTTCCCAGGAAGATCGAAGCAATAGTTTGGATTCAAAAAGACCCTCACCCTAACCCTCTCCCACAAGTGGGAGAGGGGATCGGAATGTGAGATCTCTCCTCTGCGAAACAGACATATTCCCTCTACCGTAATTTTAAAATTGAAAAGAGCGAGTCATAGAAATGTTTAAAGTTATTCATTCTCCTAAAGCGCCTCAGGCAATAGGCCCTTATTCGCAAGCGACACAATGTGGTAATTTTATATTTCTTTCTGGACAGATTGGTTTCGATCCAACAACAATGGAGCTAGTTGGACAAAATTGTGAAGCGCAAGCGCAGCAAGTATTTAAAAACATGAAAGAAGTATTAATTGCTGCTAATGCTGATTTTTCTAAAGTGGTGAAGTTAACTATTTATTTAAAAGATCTTCAAGATTTCCCTGTTATCAACGAAATAATGAAAACCTATTTTCAGGAACCTTATCCTGCTCGCACTACGATCCAAGTTGCTGCCTTACCTAAAAACGCACTTATAGAGATAGATGCCATCGTAATGATATAAGTTCATAACATTTATTGTTGTGAATATCACTTTAATCTTGGCGTTTAGTAGAGACCGTGGTATCTTTTGCGCCTACGATGGCTAGTACAGAGATTCATTAATTTGAATAACTTATACGGGTACCATTTTATCGCTTCATGTGTTCAAAGATGTGGAACGTCTTTGAATGCCATTTTGGAATCTAAATCAGATTCAGATCTTCAACCATTATTACCCACCATGGAAGGTATTTGGTTAAAGGAGAATATATAGTGAGCTGGAAGTGCTTGGATTTTTTAAAACCCGCACCCTATCAGCCTATCGTTAAGAATCAAACGGAAATAGATGGCGATTACCGTTATTGGCGTATTCGGATCTGTTACTCTATCTTTTTGGGCTACGCGCTTTTCTACTTCACACGTAAAAGTTTTACTTTTGCGATGCCATACATGTCCGCTGATTTGGGACTATCGAAAGGCGAATTAGGCCTACTTGCTTCTATCCTTTATATATCTTACGGCATCAGCAAATTTATTAGTGGTGTCATGTCCGATCGCTCAAATCCTCGTTATTTTATGGCAACCGGACTTATTATCACAGGTATATTGAATATTCTATTTGGCTTTTCTTCAACCTTATGGGTTTTCGCTTTATTTTGGGGGCTCAATGGTTGGTTCCAAGCATGGGGATGGCCGGCTTGTTGCAAACAACTGAATTACTGGTTTGATCAATCAGAACGAGGCTTATGGTATAGCATTTGTAGTACTTCTCATAACCTTGGTGGTGCATTAATACCGTTATTAGCTGTGTTTTGTGCTGTTAATTTTGGTTGGCGATATGCCATGTTTGTGCCTGCAGTATGCAGCATCATCATGGGTTTCATTCTCATTAATCGATTACGCGATGTTCCACGTACCTTAGGGTTACCAACGGTCGAGGAATTTAAAAACAAAATTATTGAGCCTTCAGAGTCACAAGAAACTAAACATTCTTTGTTATCGGTTAGTGAAATTTTATTTAAGCAGGTCTTGAACAATAAGTACGTATGGATATTTTCCATCTCTTACTTCTTTGTTTATGTTGTTAGAACTGCAATTAATGATTGGACCTTCTTTTATTTAACTGAAGCCAAAAACATGGAAGACATGTTAGCCAGCAGTGGGGTGTTTTGGTTTGAGGTCGGTGGGTTCGTTGGTATGATAGCCGCAGGTTGGGGTTCAGATTACTTTTGGAAAGGTAATCGTGTTCCTGCGATGGTTGTCTGCTCGTTAGGGCTTATCTTTGCTCTATTAGGCCTTAAATATGTACCAGCTGATCATGTATTTCTAGACATGCTATTACTTGCTCTGATTGGTGCCTTTGTCTTTGGCCCACAAATGATCGTCGGATTAGCTGCTGCAGAATTTGTTGATAAGCGAGCTGCCGCAACTTCCAATGGGTTTGCCGGAACATTAGGCTATTTTGGCGCTGCGGTGGCTGGATACCCTGTAGGTAAAATGATTGATGCTTGGGGTTGGCATGGATTTTTTATTGCATTGTTAATAAGCTCAGCCTTGATATTGGTCATGTTGTTACCGTTGTGGTCTTCTACTGACAAAAAAGATAAAACGACAGATGAAAAAGGCAAGATGGAGTGGGCACCTAAAACCACATTAAAAGAAACCTAATCAACTTTTAAAAGATCGGAGACTTTATCATAAAGGGAAGACAAAGGAGGTGTGCGAAGTTAAAAAATATGGAAATTGATTGGTTATAAAACGATAAAAAGTTGTAGAAGTTTCAAGATGTATTTAAGAGGTTGACTATGCCGTATTTTCACGTAAGCCATAAAGATCTTAAAGTTTTAGATAAAAAAGGGAACCCGCTAAAAATTACTGCTGAAAAAGCACTTAGCGTTCTTGCAATTAATCCTGAAAAAGCAAAAGCCAAAGATAAATTCGTTGTATTCGATAACTATGATGCTGCGCTTGAATATGCACAGCATGGTGTAGATGAGCAAGATCATGAACACTTTCTCATCTATGAAGTTGAATTGCTTGATGAAAAAAAATTAGAAGCGACCAAGCAAGAACTCACCGCTGAGAACGACGAAGGCGAAGAAGAAGTTGTTAATGAAATTGACGCTTTTGAAACCCCTGTTAAAAACGTGAAGTTCTTAAACGTTAAATTAGATCATATTCATGATGATTTTAAAGACATCGTCATTAACAAACCCAGTAAAAAAGATGCTAAATCAAGCGACAAAAAATCAGGCGACAAAAAATCAAATGATAAAAATGATGATGCTCAAGGGCCTTCATTTGTTGCTCGCGCAACCAACGCATTAAAGAACATGGCAATCCCTGGTGCAACCGTTTTAGGCGTAGGCGCAGGTTTCCACTTTAGCGGCGTTTATCCTCTAGTTGCTGCTGGTTTAGCGAAAGCTGGTTTAGTTCTTCCTGCTGTAGGCGCTGCCGGTATTGCTGCTCAAGTTGGTGTTGCAGGCTTAGTAGGCGTTGCAGCTTACGGCTTAGGACTTGCTTCTTGGCATGTAGGTACTTCCTTAGTAAGCAGCGTTCGTAATACCTATACGAACTACATGAAGACTAAGAAAGAGCGTTATGAAGATGAAGTGAAGTCTAAAACTGCTCAAGTTGAAGCTCTTGAAAAAGATTTAGGCCTTGCCGATGATAACGAAATTGTCGTTAAATTTAATGATCTTCTAGGTAAAGGTGTAACACCTAAGTTTGATGATAAAGGTGAACTTGCAAAAGAAGGTCAACCTAAGAAGCAAACCAAAGCAATGCTCTTGCAATGGGAAATTGATAAGCTCAATGCTTATAAGAAAGCTTCTAATGATGAAGACAAGAAAGCAGTTGTTGAAGAAATTAAGAAGGGTCCAAAACTCAGCCTTTCCTAATTTTTTAGCATTTTGCTAAATCTCTAAAAGCCAGCTGCGATTGCAGCTGGCTTTTCTTAATGCAAACGCCACGTTGCAATCGCCTTAATTATTTAGTTGATTGACTTATTTATTTAAATAAATGGCTAAATTTTTGCTTTTTTTATTGAGGTTAGATGGCTTTATTGGTAATATGCCCGTCTTGAAGTTGATTAAGCTTAAGCTCAGTGCTAAAAAGTTTAACAGCGGGAGTAGCGGAATTATCTGCTATTCATACGAAATTTTCATGTTGTGTCATTTAAGAGGTTGACTATGAAATTGTATGCACTTTTATTCCCTACTGTAATTGATAATGATAAATACACCCGCGAATATTTACTAACAGGTATTACCCCTCCCAAAGGGTACAAGAGCAATAAGCTCGTAGCATTCAAAAGTTATGATGATGCAGTTTTAGCTGCAAAATCTGCTGCTGCTGAATTAACCGGTAAAAGCAAAGGTAAAGAATATCCTGTTTATACCATCGAAGTTAAAGATGAATCTAAACTTGAAGCTACAAAGTACAGCTTGAACAAAAAGAAGAAACTTGATTCCGTTTTTGTTCCTTTTGCTGCATTTACACCCGTTAGCGCTTCTTTGAAGCACGTTGATGCTAAAAAATTCGCAAAAGAAATCGATTTAACTGAAACTGTTTCTTTGAAAGATCGTGCTAAAACTGCGGCTAACAAAGCTAAAGATGCTGCACAAAACGCAGCTAAAAAAGCTCAAGATACTGCAAAAAGCACCTTTGAAACTGTTAAAAAGCACTTCCCAGTTAAAACTGTTGCTGCAACCGCTACTGTAGGTGTTGCTGCTGCAGGTTTCTACTACGCAGGTGGTGTGACTGTTGCTACTCCTTACGCTGCTGCTGCTGCTGCAAAAGTAGGTTTGGCATTGCCTTCAGTTCTTGCTACTTCTATCGGTCTTTCTTTGGGCGCTGGTGTATTAGCATTAGGCGTTGCTGCTGGTCTTTATTATGGTGTTTCTAAAGCGATCAGCTACGTTAAAGCTGCTTATGCAAAATCACAACGTACGCCTAAAGAAGCTTACGAAGATGCTGTAAAAGCAGAAAAAACTGCTGTTGCTGATCTTGAAAAGCAACTTGATCCTAAGAACAGAAACGATAAAGGTTTGTTGAACCGTTTTGCTGATTTGGTGAAATCAACTCCTGAACACAGATTTAATAAAGATGGTTCTGAAGCTAAAAGACAGCCAAAACACGACAAACTTTGTGTTCTTCAATTTGAGCACCGTAAATTAGCTGAAGTTGTTGCTATCAAAGACGCTAAAGAACGTGCTAAAGCTGAAGCAAAAGTTCAAAACGACATTACAAATCAAAGATTTTCTGTTAAGTAAAAGTTAATCTTAAATTTGTTTTGAACGAGCCCGCTACTCGAGAGAATAGCGGGCTTTTTTTCACCCCCCTACCATCCATTTCTTCGCTCGCTTTTTCTTCCTAGTCACGGCCTTTATGAGCGATGATCTTATAATCTTGTTGCGAATATACACTCAAAAAATAGTTGACTGGTCAGTCAAATTTTCTATACTGACATTATATTCTATTGGGTTAGCTATATGAGAAAAATTGGTGGTAATACAAAACAACTCTTAATCGAAACTGCTTCGGAGCTTATATGGAAAAATAGCTACGGGTCGGTTAGCGTTGATGATATTTGTAAAACCGCTGGCGTGAAAAAAGGAAGTTTTTACCACTTTTTCCCCTCTAAAGTTGATTTAGTCATTTCAACCATAGATATGTATTACCAAAGTAAAAAAGCTGTCTATGACGAAATTTTTTCCCCACAAATCGCTCCTCTTAAGCGTTTTGAGCAATTGGCAGATTATCTATATGAATCTCAAGCACAAACGAAAGCGAAGTATGGAAAGGTGTGTGGCTGCCCTTATGCCTCTTTAGGATGTGAGATGGCAGGACAAGAAGATGATATCCGCAAAAAGCTTAATGAAATTGGCACCTATTTTGAACTTTATTATGAGAACACTATTCGAGATTTAATTGCTGAAGGTGTGCTTTCTCAAGAAACTGATGTAAAAGAAAAAGCACAAGAAATTTCTAGCTATTTCGTTGGACAATTTACAGCTGCCAGGATCCACAATGATCTTGCATTACTCAGCAACCTAAAGCCGGGATTGCTGCGAACGCTGGGGATTAGGGAAAAATAATACGATGGACTTCGTTTGGATATTGAAAGTGAATCTAATCTGACTGTCAAATAACGTACAAGCAATCTTATCAGTCAGTGTTAGGAGAGCCGCTATGACAGAGTTTATAAAATTTATTAAAAACAGAGCCGTCGTGTTTAGTGCTGTTGCGGCTGTTGCTATCTCTGGAACAGGTATTGCAACCTACAAGCTCCCAGGCTCAAGTAAGCAAACTCCGGTGGTTGTTGCGATGCCAGCTATTCTTGTTGATGTACAAACGATTAATCGACAAGATGTGAGAGTTTGGTCTTCTTTTTCAGGTAGAATGCATGCAGTTGATTATGCTGAAATCAGACCTGAGGTTAGCGGGCGCATTGTTGATATTCGTTTCAGAGATGGACAAACCGTCAAAGCAGGGGATGTGCTGATGGTTATCGATCCCGAACCTTATGAAGCAGCTGTAGCAAAAGCTGAAGCAAATGTAGCTTCTGCGACGACAAAAGCCGTGTTTGCTAAAAAAGAACTCAATCGTGCTTAGCAATTTGATTAAATCACAAGCTATTGCTGAGACGCTTTACGATCAACGTGCTAATGAGGATCGCATTGCCCAGGCAGATATTAAAGCTGCTGAAGCTGAGCTTAAACAAGCCAAAATTAATCTTGATCATGCTTATGTTAAAGCCCCCATTTCAGGCCGTGTTAGCCGTGCAGAAATTACGCTAGGTAATCTAGTTCAAACAGGTGTGAATGCTCCAGTACTGACTTCGATTGTTTCCAATGATGGTATTTATGCAGATTTTGAGGTGGATGAGCAAACTTATATGAAAAGTATTCGCTCATATGCAGCAACATCGCATGATGAGCAATCTATTCCGGTGGAGCTGACCATAGAAGGAGATGAAGCACATCCTTATAAAGGCACAATTTACAGTTTTGATAATCGTATTGACACTACCTCTGGTACTATTCGTGCTCGTGCTAAATTTACTAATGAAGATGGTAGATTGGTACCTGGAATGTTCGTTTCCGTCAAATTAGCCAGCGGTAACAAAGAAAGCGTACTATTGGTGCCAGAACGTGCCATTGGTAATGATCAGAATAAAAAATACGTTTATGTTGTTGGAAATGACAATAAAGTTTCTTATCGTGAAGTTAGCCTTGGTAAACAGGCATTAATTGGGCAAAGAATTGTGATTTCAGGATTGCAAGCAGGTGAACGTGTGATTATTGATGGGATCCAACACGTTAAACCAGATGCCATTGTACAAGCCAAAGAAGTTTCAGCACATCCAGAAAAAGTAAAGCAACCTAATGCAAACCCTCAACGGTAAATTCAAGGATATACCATGAATTTGTCAAAGTTCTTTATTGATCGGCCCATTTTTGCTGCTGTCATTTCAATTATTATTTTTTTAGCAGGGCTGATTTCAATGTTTCAGCTCCCAATTTCTGAATATCCAGAAGTTGTTCCTCCTTCGGTAGTGGTAAAGGCACAATATCCTGGGGCTAATCCTAAAGTGATTGCCGAGACAGTTGCTACGCCTCTTGAAGAGCAAATCAATGGTGTTGAGAATATGCTTTATATGTTCTCGCAAGCGGCCAGCGATGGTACGCTAACATTGACAGTTTCATTTAAACTGGGTACCGATCCTGATTTAGCTACACAATTAGTACAAAACCGAGTTAACCAAGCCTTGCCTCGATTACCAGAAGTTACTAGACAACTTGGTGTGACAACAGTGAAGAGCTCTCCTGATTTAACGATGGTTGTGCATCTCAAATCTCCTAATGAACGATATAACATGCTATATCTGCGTAATTATGCGTTATTGAATGTGAAAGACCAATTAGCAAAAATCCCTGGAATTGGCAATGTACAACTTTTCGGTTCTGGTGATTACGCTATGCGCATTTGGCTGAACCCCGATAAAATTGCTGAACGTGGGATGACGGCTAATGAAGTCATTGATGCTATTCGTCGTCAAAATGTACAAGTTGCCGCAGGTGTTATTGGCGGGCCACCCTATAATGAAGGGGTTGAATTACAATTACCTGTAAATGCTCAAGGACGACTCACCGATGCCGAAGAGTTTGGTGACATCATTATCAAACGCAATAACGGTGTTGTAACCTACCTCAAAGATGTTGCTCGCATTGAAATTGACGCTGCGGAATATGGGCTGCGATCTTTACTTGATAATAAACCGGCCGTTGCAATTCCTGTATTTCAGGCACCTGGTTCTAATGCTATTGATATTTCAAATAATGTACGTAAAACCATGGAGCAGTTGAAGCAATATTTCCCCGAAGGCGTTGACTATAGCATTGTATATGATCCGACCATTTTCGTGCGTGGCTCTATTGAGGCTGTGGTGCACACCTTGCTTGAAGCTGTTGCGCTTGTGGTATTAGTTGTTATTCTCTTTTTGCAAACATGGAGAGCATCGATTATTCCTTTGCTAGCAGTTCCTATCTCTATTATTGGTACCTTTGCTGTGATGCATCTCTTTGGTTTTTCAATTAATGCATTATCTTTATTTGGATTAGTACTAGCAATTGGGATTGTTGTTGATGATGCTATCGTTGTTGTCGAAAATGTAGAACGTAATATTGAAAATGGATTAACCCCTCGTGAGGCTACCTTAAAAGCAATGACGGAAGTAACGGGGCCGATCATCGCTATTGCTTTAGTTTTGTGTGCGGTCTTTATACCGATTGCTTTCATCAGTGGTCTGACTGGACAATTTTATCGGCAATTTGCTTTGACAATTGCTTTTTCAACAGTCATTTCTGCTTTTAATTCGCTTACTTTATCACCAGCACTTTCTGCAACATTGCTTAAAGCACATGATGCCCCCAAAGATAAACTGACACGAGGAATGGATTTTTTATTTGGGCGGTTTTTTGCAGCTTTTAACCGGTTTTTCCGCAAAAATTCACAACGCTACGGACAAGGAGTGACCGGGATCTTAGGCCACAAATCTTTAGCATTAATTGCTTATGCTGGGTTACTTGCTTTTACCTACGTAGGATTTAATCATGTACCGCCAGGATTTGTACCGGTACAAGATAAGCAATATTTGGTTAGTTTTGCCCAATTGCCAGACGGTTCCACTCTAGAGCGTGCGGAGAATGTTATTCGGGAGATGTCAGATATTGCTCTTAAGGAACCAGGCGTTGAAAGTGCGGTCGCTTTTCCAGGATTGTCGATTAATGGATTTATTAATAGCCCTTCAGCAGGTATTGTATTTGTGACCTTAAAACCCTTTGAGGAGCGCAAATCCAAAGATTTATCTGGTTTTGCTATTTCACAAAAGTTACAACAAAAATATGCCGGGATAAAAGATGCCTTTATTGCTATTTTTCCTCCACCTCCCGTACAAGGATTAGGTACTATTGGTGGGTTTAAGTTGCAAGTTGAAGATAAAACGGATCAAGGCTATGCGGCTCTGGATCAAGTTATGAAAGCTGTCCTCTCTAAAGCGAGAGAAGAACCAACACTTTCACGAGTTTTCTCTAGCTATAATGTTAGCACGCCACAACTTTATGCAAAATTAGATCGCACTAAAGCAATGCAATTAGGACTTGATGTACAAGATGTCTTTGATACGATGCAAATTTATTTAGGATCTCTTTATATTAATGATTTTAATAAATTCGGTCGTACTTATGAGGTTATTGCACAAGCAGATAAGCAATTCCGTTCCAAACCAGATGATATTTTAAAACTACAAACCAAAAATTTTGAAGGGAAAATGGTGCCGTTGGGATCAATTATGCAGATATCAGAAACTTCAGGTCCTGATAATGCCATGCGCTATAACGCTTTTCGTTCAGCAGATATAAATGGAGGGCCTGCTCCAGGATATTCCACAGGTCAAGCGCAATTAGCTATCACTAAGATATTGAACGACACTTTGCCCAAAGGGTATGGGTTTGAATGGACTGAGTTGACTTATCAACAAATCCTGTCTGGTAATACCGCTTTACTTGTTTTCCCACTTTGTGTGTTGTTAGTTTTTCTGGTGTTGGCAGCTCAATATGAAAGTGTCTTCTTGCCACTTGCTATTATTTTGATTGTTCCTATGTGCCTTTTGTCAGCCATTACCGGAGTATGGCTAACTGGAGGCGATAACAATTTATTCACACAAATAGGATTCTTTGTTTTGATAGGCCTTGCTTGTAAAAATGCTATTCTTATTGTTGAATTCGCCAGAGAATTAGAAATACAAGGACGCAGTACCATTACTGCTGCTATTGAAGCCGCTGGCCTTCGTTTACGACCGATTTTAATGACTTCCATGGCTTTTATTATGGGGGTTGTGCCATTAGTCTTATCTTCTGGGGCAGGGGCTGAAATGCGCCATGCAATGGGAATAGCTGTTTTCTCAGGTATGTTAGGTGTAACCTTCTTTGGCCTCTTTTTGACGCCCGTTTTCTACGTACTGACACGTGCATTAGAAAAGCGTATCACTGGAACAGAAAAAGTACACCATCATATTTGATGGTTACTTTCTAATTTTTTGATAAGCAGCTAAAGCACGCTCGCGCGCTATCGCGTGTTCAACCAAAGGAGAAGGGTAGGTTTTTCCCAACACGATATTGGCCTGTTTTAAGGCTGCATCAGAAGCTGTCCACGGGGCATGAATGTCTTTAGGAGTCAGGCCTTGCAATTCTGGCACCCATTTTTTCACGTAGGTTCCATCTGGATCAAATTTTTGCCCCTGGATCACGGGATTAAAGATTCGAAAATAGGGGGCTGCATCTGCGCCACTGCCTGCCACCCATTGCCAAGAGGCGGCATTATTAGCTAAATCAGCATCCACTAATGTATCCCAAAACCATCTTTCGCCCTCTTGCCAAGGCTGCATGAGATGTTTGATAAGAAAGGAGGCAACAATCATGCGAACGCGGTTATGCATCCAGCCCGTGTGCCACAATTCACGCATGCCAGCATCGACGATAGGATACCCAGTTAATCCTTTTTGCCAAGCTTTTACATGTGCAGTATTCTTTTTCCATGGGAATTTGTTAAATGCTGTCTTAAACGCGGTGTTTGGTAGTTCTGGAAAATGATAAAGCTGGTGGGTTGAAAATTCACGCCAAGCAAGTTCTGATAAAAAGTGAGTGATATCGCTATCGTGCGAGGCCGTTTTAGATTGAATGCTTTTGGCGGCATGCCATATTTGAACTGGACTAATCTCACCAAAATGCAAATGAGGTGAAAGCTTCGATGTATGTGCTTGTGCTGGATAATCTCTTGCAGTTTTATAATCAGAGATATTATATTTTAAAAAATGTTTTAATTTATCTTGAGCTGTTTTTTCTCCAGGTTGCCATTGGTTTGCCAATGAAGCATACCAAGGCAGGGAAGGAAGCAAATATAACTTTTCAAGGGGGAGGCTATCTACCTTAGGACCTGGCAAAATGCTTTTAGGTAAGGGGTAAATGTCTCGAATAATTTGATTTTGCAGCGCTCGCCAAAACGGGGTAAATACTTTGAACGGCTGTTTTGACTGGTTTAATACTTCCCAGGGCTCCTTAAGCAAAGCACCATTAAAGCTATGAACTTTAATATTTTGTTCTTTCAGTAATAATTTAATTTGATGATCCCGTTTTATATAATAAGGCTCATAGCAACGATTCCAATAAAGTGCCCCTGCATTGGTTTCTTTTATGAGCGTCTGAAGGATAGCAAGAGGCTCACCTTTTTTTAAAACTAAACGAGCACCAAAACGTGCAAAAATGGCATTATCAAATGCGGTAAGTCCTTCATGTAGCCACCAACGGCTAGCTTCACCCAATTGCCAATCATATGATGAGTCATCAAATATATATAGAAAAATAACAGGTTGTCCTTCCTTCGCAGCATGAAATAGAGCTGGATTGTCATTGAGACGAAAATCTTGTCTTAACCAATAAATAACAGGAGTGCTAGGCATTATATCTCTTCTCTTAAAGTAAGCCCTTGAGCTGAATCATGTAGATCATTCGTGGCGATATGGACATATATCATTGTTGTAGAAATATCTGAATGTCCCATTAATGCTTTCACTTTTTCAATGGGGCAACCAGACTTAACGAGATAGGTACCATAGGAATGGCGTAGCCAATGCGCAGAAGCTTTACGCAATTTTGATGCCCTGTGCAACAATTTATAACTTTCTTCCGGCTGAATGGCTGCAAGCTGTTCGTATTTTTTAGCGCCAAGCTCAAATGACCATTTTAAAATTTGATCAATGCGTCGTCGTTGAATGGGCGTTATTTTATCTTGCGCTGGAATTAACGGGGTTGCTTCTTCAAACGCAGGCAGGGCCGATGGAAACTCTAATGCTCTTCTAAACTCCATCAAGGTATCTAAATATTCATCAACGACGACAATTTTTCGTGGTTTTTCTCCTTTACCAACAATTTTTAGATACCATTCTCCCTCCAGTAGAGTGAAATCGCCCATGGTATGATTGGTTAATTCGCCTAAGCGCAAGCCTGTGTAGAACAAGGTTAAAATAATGTACTTAGCGCGAATAAGTTGAAAGGGATCATAGGCTGGATTTTGCTTTTCATCCTGCAAACTTTCTAGCACCATATTAATTTCAGGTTTTTCTAACCATCTTTCCATACCATTAGAGGTAACACGTTTTTTTCTTCTTTTATTTACAGAAAGTGGATTACCTTTCAAATATTGAGTTTGCACTAAATAATTAAAAAAGCTATCTAATACGCTCATCGTTTTTTTAATCGAAACAGCAGATAATCCATCTGCAAAAGGACGCCAATCTGGGTTAAATGATCCATCTTTTTGACATTTGGCCCGCTTATTACCACACCAGAGTGCTTTGGGCGTTGGATTTTCCAAGAATGCTTTGTAGTCTAAAATATCATCATAACTTAAATCTGAGATAGTGACTTCTTGCACGTGAGTGCACCATAACACTAATCGCTCCAATTCTTTTAGATAGGTTTGGTAGGTCAGTTTCGATGATTGATAACCAATTAAAAAAGACTTCAGGGCCTCTGCGTCATTGGTGGCCTTTAGCATGTTGGGACCATTATTCAAATTATACCCAGGAGTATTTGAAAGCGTGTGAGTTAACGATCTGAAGTCGGTGGAATCATTTGCTTCGAAGATTGGTTTGATAAATCCTTTAGTCATTTTTATACCATTATCATGAATCAATAAAAGCCATGATCTTAGATCGGAACATGACAATTTTTTTCACTTAAAGAGGTGGCCAGCTTCATAATGAAATATCATATTAGCTTGTATTATCCAGTTTCTTAACCTAGTAGTAAAGTTGAAAAGTATTTACAATAGGGGATCTCTAACACAAGGAGAGCATATTATATGTATTTGTACCTTATGCGCCATGGTGAGGCATATTCAAAAGTAGAAGATCCGGCGCGTGATTTGAATGAACGGGGCAAAGCAGAAGTAGCTAAAATGGCTATGCATTTAAAAAGCATTCATATCTCTTGTCACAAAATTTTTCATAGTGAAATACTGCGTGCTAGACATACAGCACAAATAGTCGCTGAAAAATTGGACTGCCTACAAAAACTGACAGTACTTCCTTCGCTCAATGTCGATGATGATGTTTATAGCTTGATTGTGGATGTAGAAGAAATAAAGGAAAATTCATTGCTAGTAGGGCATTTGCCGAATATGGAACTATTAAGTAATTACTTATTGACTGGTAATATAAACAAATCAACCGTTGGATTTACGACAGCGACGGTCATCTGCTTAGAAAAAAAGGAAGATAGATGGATATTAAAGTGGGGGATTGATCCAGTCTCCATTAAGAACTAGTAGAAATTTCTAATCACTAAAACTTCGTCGAAGCATTTTCTAGAGCCCCCTGAAATTTAAAGGCAAGAATATACTATTCTTAAATGATATGTCTTAAAAAAATGTCATTAGAGCTTGGGGATAATCATGTTTTTTACAACAGTATTGAGTGCTTTGCTCCTTGCATGTTTTGTATTGTGGTGTAAGAAATATTTTGTTAAAGAAACGGTCCCCCAACAAGACCACAAAGCTAAATATCATGAAATTATTATGATATTGGTGGTTTGTTTTGCATTCGTTGCTGCAAAATATCTGATTGACACCGGATTTGCTAAATCTATAAAAAACAAAGCATTTTTAGATGCTGAAGAACAATTACAAATTGGGAAGGCATTTTATTTAGGTCAAGGTTTACCTAAAGATAATATGCAGGCTTTAAATTGGTTATTACTCTCAGCACAGCAAGGTAATAAAGATGCCAAAGAGTTAATTCACCTATTTGGTTATGATGTTGAGAATCAAGCTGCGCAATCAGATCAGGCCGATCAAGATCAAACAGGCACATCCTCATTTGCAGTTGATATCATTCCCGCTGCAAAAATAAAAACAAAACTAAGCGATATTGCCGGTATGCATGAAGCTAAGGCTGATGTGAAGCAGTTTTTAGAATTTATTAAAGATCCGGGAAAATTTAAAAAGTTAGGCGCAAAACCCCCTAAAGGCATCATTCTTTCTGGCCCCCCCGGTACAGGTAAAACTCTATTAGCAAGAGCTATTGCGGGGGAAGCCAATGCTACGTTTATATCTGTCTCAGGTTCCGCCTTTGAAGAAGCATATGTAGGGAAGGGGGCTGCACGTGTGCGAGAACTGTTTAATATTGCCAGACGTCATAAGCCTGCCATTATTTTTATCGATGAAATTGATGCTTTGGCGCCATCTCGTGGTAAAGATGAGTTATCAATGAGCCATATTCAAACTGTTAATCAGTTACTTTCTGAGATGGAAAACATTGATAAAGAAAAAAATGCAGACATTTTTATTTTGGCTGCTACGAACCGAATTGAATCCTTAGATGAAGCATTGCTGAGGCCAGGACGTTTTGATTGGCAGTTACACATTAGATTACCAACAGACGAGGATCGCAAGGAAATCTTACAGAAATTACTTAAAAAAATCCAAGTTGGATCTGATATTAAGATTGAACAATTAGTAGAATCTAGTGCTGGTTATTCAGGCGCCGATTTAGCGAATTTAGTGAATGAAGCAGCAATCTTTGCAGGAAGAAACAATAAGAAAGCTGTAGATATGGAGTCTTTCCAATTAGCCTTTAAAAAAGTGGCTAGCTATGAGAAGGACTTAAGTCCTACTTTCTCAATTAAAATGCTTAGCCCCAGTGAGATCAAATCTCGTTTTGCTGATATTGCAGGTATGAATGAGGTTAAACGTGAAGTAACAGAAGTTGTAGAATTTCTAAAAGACCCAAAGAAATTTACTCGATTAGGTGCTAAGCCACCAAGTGGGATCCTGATTTATGGCCCTCCTGGTACAGGAAAAACCATGATGGCAAGAACCATTGCGGGTGAAGCTAATGCCACTTTTCTGGCTATTTCAGGTTCTGCATTTGATGAACAATATGTTGGGGTGGGAGCTGCCAGAGTAAGGGAATTGTTTAAATTAGCAAGGAAATATAAACCGTGCATTGTGTTCATTGATGAAATAGATGCACTTGCGCCCAAACGTGGGGCTTCGAGTGATATGTCGGGGCGCGATCAAACTATTAACCAATTCTTAAATGAGATGGATAACATTCAAAAAAATGTTAATGAGGGAATCATCTTTATTGGGGCAACCAATCGATTAGATATTATTGATCCTGCTGTATTACGACCTGGGCGATTTGATCGTAAAGTATATTTTAGACTACCTGACTTGCAGGAAAGAGAAGCGATATTGAAAGTGCATTTAAAGGATATCCATTACGCAAAAGATGTCGATCTGACGCTTCTTGCGCAAATAACCTCTGGATTTTCAGGAGCTGATTTAGAAAATTTAGTAAATGAAGCGGCAATTGAAGCTACAAGGGAAAATAAAGAAACTGTCGATATGGCTTCATTTGAGAAAGCTAATGACAAGATTTCGTTAGGTGTTAATCAAGGAAGCGGCAGCTATACAGAAAAAGAAAGAAAATTAACCGCATACCACGAGGCCGGGCATGCCTTGGTTGGATTACTTTATCCTGATCAACCACGAGCCTTTCATAAAATGACCATTGGTATGCGAGATATGAGCCTTGGGGTGACACATTTTAGGTTTGAAAGTGATGTTCATTCTTTAAATAAAAAACAATTAGAAGCGATAATAGCAACATCATTGGGTGGTTATATTGCAGAAGAGCTTATTTTTGGCAAAGACAATGTTACCACGGGAGCTGCGAGCGACTTAGTTACTGCTAATAATATTGCAAAAGACATGGTAACAAAATATGCCATGGGCAATGATCAATCCTTTATCATTGATGAGGTGTTTCCACAAAGTCCAGAAGTGGTGTCTAAAAAAGCTGAAGAAATCATAAAGCGAAACTATGATAACGCTAAAGCACTTCTTGAGAAGAATATGGATAAGCTACATCTATTGGCAAAAACACTGCTAGAAAAAGAAACCTTAGATTATAATGAAATTGTAAAACTATTGAATTTACCCACTAAACGCGAAGATTAAAGATACGTTAAGAAAAAGGATTGCTTCGCAACATTCGCAATGATAGGCTTTTGTACTTTAAAACTGTCATTGCGCAATCCCTATCCGGATAGGCTTACTAGCCTTCACAGGTATAGTCGCACTCTGTTGAAAATTTCTTAAAACACTGCTACCATTTTGAAAGTTTCTTAAATTTATTTTGGGATTATTTGTGATTTTAGCCGTTTAGCTACTTTAACCTTCCTTTGAGTGCCTCTCTTAAAAAAGAGAGTGCATGCTCACATCTATCGAATCTTCTAGCTTATCAACTTTGCTATAAACGGTAACATCATGAATTTTAAGAAAAATACTTATTTTTTTCCTTTTTTCTTTCTTTTGTACGAAATGGCGGGCAATTTATCAAATGATCTTTATTTACCTGCCATGTCACAAATTGCAGATGAATTTCAAACGGATATCGCAAATATTGGGTTAACGATTGCCTTTTGGTTGGCCGGGAATGCCTGTTTGCAATGGCTACTCGGACCTTTGTCTGATCGTTTTGGACGAAGAGAAATCTTATTTTTTGGTGGTGGTCTTTTTTTAATTTCTTTAGCGCTGAGCGCATTTGCGCCTAACTTTGTGGTGATGCTAGCTGGACGTTTTGGCCAGGGGATAGGGGTTGCTAGCTTAATGGTGGCTGGATATGCCAGTATCCATGAATCCTATTCTGATCAAGATGCAATAAAGATCCTTGCATGGATAACCAGCATTTCAATTCTAGCACCAATGATGGGGCCTTTAATAGGAGGATATTTATTACAATGGGTTGATTGGCGCTCACTTTTTCTCATTATTGCGGTTTTTAGTGCTTTTGCCTTAATGGGATTATGGTTTTGTATGCCTTCCACTCAAGCCAAAGATCTTTACGCGTTTAAAATAAAAGAAATTCTGAACGGCTATACAATGCTTTTGAAAAATAAGCTATTTATGAAGCAAAGTATAATGTTGGGATTTATCTATGCAGCGCTTATTGCTTGGATCACGGGTTCTCCTAGTGTGCTTATCAATGAATATCAGCTTTCAAGTGTCGCATTTGGTTTAAGTCAATGCCCGATTTTTGCAGGGTATATTATTGGCGCTCAAATAGGTCAAAAACTGATCTCAAGATATGCAGCTAAAAAGCTCATTCAATATGGTTTAACAGGGTGTTTTATTGGAAGTATTGTATTGATGGGGTGTGGATATTGGTTACCAAATACATTGTCAGGACTCATTGGTGCTACAAGTATTTTGGTAACGGGCGCAGGTTTGATAACTGCACCATTGAATCGACTTTGCTTTCAATGCTCAGAGCAAGCTAAAGGGATCACCTCGGCTATGTTTTACATGTGTATGATGTTCATTGGAACGTTTTGGAGTGTGATGGTTAGTGTGATGAAAGTAGAGACGGCCTCATCTTTGGGGGTTATGATGACAATCTCAATTATAGCTGCCTGTATTTGTTTTAATCTTAGGTTATGCAAAAATTAAAAAAAAAAGCGCTTCTGGTTGTTCCAGAAGCGCTGTTGGCATTTTAAAATTAATTATTATTGGCGCTGGCAAGCGTTTTAGCTACACGTTTAGAAGAATTACGTACTTGTTTTCCATAGCCATAACCGTAACCTTTACGAGTGTTGCGTGATTCATTTTGCACAGGCTTAGTTGAATCTTTTGATTCGCTGATTTCTGTTTTGTCTGATTTTTGTGTATCACTCGCAACTGTTTTGCCATTGCCGCGAGATTTTAAAGCATTAAATAAATTATCATAATAATTTTGTGGACTCCATACAAACCATCCGTCGGCATTAGCATCTTCTACAGCCTTAATTTGAGATAGGATGTAAGAGGTCTTTTTAGAAGCAGACCATTTGTAATGATAGTTTGAAGCTTCAATATAAGGGTTTAATTTAAACGGCATTTTTTCATTATTAAATTGCCCTTTTAAAGATGTTAAAGACTTATATACTGTTTCATAAGGTTCTGCAGAGTGTTTTTGATAAGGATGGTAGTGAGAAGGGTATACCATAGGGCATACGACGTCTATGGTATCAGCAAAAAGCTGAATATTTTGACCTATCCGTGGTGACTCTTTAAAGCTTACTTCACCAAAGATATCAATTTGTAAAGGAATGCCTTTCGCTGCTACTTTTTCTTTGAAAAATTTAATGACTTGCTTAACATCTTTCGCATTTTGTGGAGAAGGAGTTTGCTTAGAAGAGTAGCGGATATAATCTAACTGGATTTCTTCAGCACCATACCCCATTGCCGCTTCAACTAATTTATATCTTTTTTCCCAGTAGTCGTTGCTTTTAATTTGGTTTGCTTTGCCGCCATCAGGAAATACAACGATACGGGCTACATATCTTAAACCGTTGTTTTTTATCTTATCAATATTTTTTTGATAATTTTTGGTTGCTTTTTCAAGATCGACAACAAAAGTGTTGATCCCAACTGCTTTAGACTGTTCAATTAAATAGTCAAGTTGTTTTGAATTCTCTAACGTACCCTGGTTAATATAAATGCCTTTAATTTTCGGTTGCGCAACAGATTGTCCAGAAACAAAAAGCATACCTGCTGTCATTAGTGCCATAACGGTTAATTTTCTAAACATGATTTTTTCACCAATTATTGTGTCCTACCTGTGTCAAATAATCGACAAAATAAAAAAAAAGTTGAACTTTTTTATAAAAGTGGCTTACACAAATTCGTCATTTATCTTTTTTTGTTTTAATGCGTTGATTTTTAAAGGAGTATTTTTATTAAGCTTACCCTTTTCTTTAAGATTTGATATTATTTGTAGTATCTTAGGAAGATTTTCAAAAGGTTAGATGTGGTCTATGCCAGTTAAAAAGATCATTACCAAAGGCAAGGTGCCCGTTAAAATTTACACTGATGATATTGATATGTCGGCATACCAACAATTAGTCAATATCTCTATGCTTCCTATTATACATTCTCATATTGCAGCCATGCCTGACGTTCATTGTGGAATTGGTGCAACGGTAGGGGCTGTGATCCCAACTAAGCATGCCATTATCCCTGCCGCTGTAGGGGTTGATATAGGGTGTGGCATGAATGCGGTGAAGCTTTCTTTAAAAGCGCATCAGCTTCCTGATAATTTAAAATTTCTAAGGTTAAATATTGAAGAACAAGTACCTGTTGGTTTTAATGCTCATAGTGATTCAACGGTACGATATGACGCATGTGAACCTTTTAAAAAACGCCTAAATCAAATTTTTATTTCTCACCCCAAAATATTGAAATATGCTAAAAGTTTGGATAAAAAATGGATGAATCAAATGGGAACCTTGGGTGGAGGTAATCATTTTATTGAAATATGTTTAGATCAACATAACGATGTGTGGATAATGCTTCATTCAGGAAGCCGCGGTATTGGTAATGCCATCGGATCTTATTTTATAGAATTAGCTAAAAAAGATATGTGCACACATATTAAAGATTTGCCTGATAGAGATCTTGCATATCTTAACGAAGGCACAAAGCATTTTAAAGATTACTTAGAAGCGGTTTCTTGGGCACAAGAATATGCATTTGCAAATCGCCGGGAAATGATGTCAATTATCATTAATGCATTACAAACGCAATTACCGCCTTTTTCCATTATCGATGAAGCCATTAATTGTCATCATAATTATGTTACCAAGGAAGAACATTACGGAGAAAAAGTCTATGTGACGAGAAAAGGTGCTATTCGTGCCAGAGAAGGGGAACTAGGAATTGTTCCCGGTAGTATGGGAGCGCATTCTTATATCGTAAAAGGAAAGGGATCTCCTACTTCTTTTCATTCTTGTGCTCATGGGGCTGGCAGACAATTGAGTCGAATGGCTGCAAAGAAAAAATATAGTATTAAAGATCTTCATGAGCAAACTAAGGGGGTAGAGTGTCGTAAAGATAAGCATGTTCTTGACGAAATCCCTTTTGCTTATAAAAATATTGAACAAGTAATGGCAAATCAAAATGATTTAGTTGATGTGCTTTATGAGTTGAGGCAAGTGATTTGCATCAAAGGTTAGGATACTCTTCCCATTTTGCTTTTAGGCTTTGTTGGCAGCTCTCCTCGCTACAGTCATGTATTTTATATGCACTCCTGTTGCTCCTCGCTTGCCGCCTCGCCTAAAAGCAAAATGGAAAGTGTATAGTGCTATGGAGGAGCAAAAAATGAAAATCCAATCTCGTGCTTTTGATGAAGCGAAAGAAATTCCTGCAAAATATACCTGTGAAGGACAAAATATTTCTCCCCCTTTAAGTTGGAGTGATGTCCCCAAAAATGCAAAGAGTTTAGTTTTGATTGTGGATGATCCTGATGCGCCTGATCCTAAAGCACCCAAAATGATATGGGATCATTGGGTGCTCTATAATATAGATCCTAAAAGTGGCGATCTTGATGAGAATGTGAGGCTAAAAGATTTACCTGAAGGAACCTTAAGGGGTTTAACCAGCTGGAAAAATCAGAATTATGGTGGGCCTTGTCCGCCTATAGGGCGTCACCGTTATTTTCACCGTCTTTATGCATTAGATGTCTTATTGCCTGATTTAGATAAACCTACAACACAAGAATTGCGCCAGGCAATGGAGGGGCACATTCTTGCTGAAGCAGCACTAATGGGGACGTATGAGAAGTCTAAGTAAGGTTTAAATCTATCCCCAATCAATAGATTGGTTTTACTTTCTTTTATTTAAGGTGTAGATGCACTAAAATAAAACCTTTTGTCCTGAAAAAATGCGTTTTTATCAACTATAAGTTAGTTTTATTACATTTTCTTGGTAACATAGCCAAATAATTATTTAGCGTATGTTATGGGGAAAAGAAAATGCCAAAACAATTAACATCTGAAAAGAAAACCTTTAAATCTAAATTCGATCCTTCAATGAGCATTTTATACAAAGCTGAATTAGAAAGACGTAAAAATTCAAGAGTAATTATTAAAAGACATAAGTCTAAAAATAAATTTTCAGCTAAAAAAGAAAACGGCGAGCTGGCAATTCTTAACGGACGCTATGCTTTCATTACAGTAAATGGAGAAACTCGTGCTTGGCCTATTGTCAGCACTTCGCATAATGATACCTGCCATTTTGCACTTTCTGATTTCGCACAATTAGTAGAATATGCAGGTGAAGTAACATTTAGCAGGTATATCAGCAAAGATAAGAAAAAGAAGGCAAAGCCAGATAATGCTCAATGCGAAAAATTTGATAATGCATCAGGAACTTACAGACCAGATGCAGAGCAAAAGGCGCAAGCAGGTTTTCCTGTGGAAAAATATGTTGCGCCAACATTTAAGTTTTAATTAAATCTTAAAAAGGAAAATCTGGTTTCCTATACTTTTCAACGGGGAAACCAGCTTGTTCCTTATGCTGCTCTTTTGGGTTATAAGTGCCAGAAGCGCTATCAAAATGAACTAAATTTCCTGGTTTCTTTCTACTAAATAATACTTCTCCGGCGTATGCAAGCTTTTCACTAAAGCTTGATAAGCCAATATGGAACGTATCATTGTGCCCACTGATTGGCCAAGCGACAATTTTCTTTCCTTCAGGATGCTCAGGATTTGTTTCGTCAAGTTTTGTTGTATAAGCATAATAGCCAGTTGGGCTAAATTTAACAGCGGGATTATTAGGATGATAGGCTAACCATTTTCCTTTGTCGTCAGGATCTGGAACCAACGTCACACGCTCGTGTTCTCTTTTCGTTTCATATTTACCAAGAAAATCTAATAAAGTTTTGTTAATTACTTTATTAGATTTACATGGAACAACCCTTTTTTTAACGGTTGTAGTTGCAGCTTTTTCTTGATTAGGTTTATTTGGGACAACCTTTTTTTTGATAGTTGTAGTTACAGCTTTTTCTTGATTAGATTTACTTGGGGCAACCCTTTTTTTGATAGTTGTAGTTACAGCCTTTTCCTGTTCTGGACCTTTTAACATGCTTTAAATTCCTCAGAGTGGTAAGGGAGTTAATCTTACAACTAAATTTGTGTTTAATAAACCTTTTTAAGCAATTAAAGGGCGGATGTTGCATATGCAACAGCGTAGCAAACCTAAATGGATTACATCATGCATTATCCTGGTGGCCAATGAAAATTCCTGCCTCCCATAATATGCACATGTAAATGAAATACGGTTTGGCAGGCTTGGGAACCATTATTAATGACTAATCTAAAATTATCTTGGATCCCTAAAGTTTTAGTAATCTCAGAGACTTTCGTCATTAAATACCCCAGCAAAGTGGCATCTTCTGGACTTGCATCAGCAAGTTTCGGAATAACTTTTTTCGTCACTAGTAATACATGAATAGGTGCTTGCGGACTATTATCATGAAATGCAATACAGTGCTCATCCTCATAAATGATATTGGCGGGTAATTCGCGATCAATTATTTTTTCAAAAATAGTTTTGCTCATGAATAGCCTTTTAGTAAATTATTTTCGTTGTTGAATATAAATTTCGGCACAGCTTTTTGCAGAATAAGGAAAAAAATAACGCTTTTCTTCTAAATTGTTGATAAAGTGTTCCATCCCGGGTTGATGCATAATTTCTTTTAAAACATTTAATTTGATGGTAGACGTGATTTCTGTTTGTAGATCTTCGAAAAGAGAGATAAGTTCAGTTAAAGACAATTCTCCAGTATGCTTTTCTACGCATGATACGATATCTTGCGTGCCAACTCTTAGCGCATCAATGTAAGCTTTGATACCGTCAATAATTTTTCTTTCAGCATGAGTATTTAATTTTCTCGGATCAAATAAGGCAACACCGGTTTTATGATGAATAGCTTCGTCTTTTACAATATTTAAAAAAACAGATTGCAAATCTTCACGCTGGCAAGTGGTCGCAAGCGTTTTGTAATAGAAAATACCCCAACCTTCTAATATTGTTTGAACTAAATAATACAGTGTATTGGCATCACACTCATCGATCATTTTTGTAATTGAATAAATAAACTTTCCTTGAGGTGTGATTCTTAAGAATTCTTTAACAAAAGGGCTCAGCCATTGCAAATGCACCGATTCATCGCTAGCAATTAAACCATACATTTGTCGAATTTCTGTTGTTTCTCCTGCTAAAATCATTTTTGCACAGTAAGCCAATCCAGCTTTTTCAATAAAATAAGATTCACTCAAGATGAAATCATTGCATTCTGTCAAAATTGCATGCTGCTTTTGAGTATCAAGACGCTTAAATAGATTGCTTTCATCTAAAAAGAACAAGTCTGCATTCCAAGGTAAGATTTCATGTTCTACGGCTGTCAATCCGATGCGCCCTTTTCGTTTTAAGCTAGCACGAATGACTTTGTCTAGCGCTTTGTTTTCTCCGGAATGAGGTAGTTGCAAACTATTTTGAATAGATAATAGATTAGTCATTAATGTCATGACCTTAATAATGTTTTATGCATAATGGATTGGGTTAATGATGTTCGCACCTAGAATGCTAATCATTCTACATCTCGTGTTTTGATAAAAACTTGGTTTTGATGTTTCGCATCTAGAACAATAATAGATATATAATGTTCTGCATTTAAAGGCAACTTATACCATTTTTGTTATCTTGCTACCATCGGTGATTTATGAAGTTAGACTATGTGATTAGAACAGCAACAGAAAAAGATGTGCCAGAAATATATGAGATGGCAAAAGAATTAGCACAAATGCAGGGACTCTTAGAAAGATTTTGTGTCACACCTGATTCCTTGCTTCAAATGTTAAACGAGTCGCCGCAAAACACGAATACAATTGTGGCGATTGGAAAAAACAGGGAATTGTTAGGATTTGCGATGCATACGTTGATTAAAAACAATCGTTTGTACCATTCAGGTTTTGCAATGTATATCGATGAGCTTTATGTTATCCCTGCAGCAAGAGGACATGGCATTGGTAAAGCCTTATTCAAATATATAGCTTCTGTCGCCATTCATCATCAGTGCAATCGAATGGAATGGTGGGTAGAAAGTGAGAATAAATCAGCAATGGAATTTTATGATAACTTAGGGGCTCGTGCTTTAGAGGAGTTTATAACGTATCGTTTTCAAAACCCGCGTTTAAAAACGTTTATTGAGTCTTAATATTCATTTTCGAAGGAGAGAGCATGAAAGTTAGAGCTGCTGTAGCCTATCAAGCGGGGGCCCCATTAACGATTGAAACAGTTGATTTAGAAGGACCTAAAGCGGGAGAAGTATTGGTTGAAATTAAAGCAACGGGCGTTTGCCATACAGATGCTTATACATTATCTGGGAACGATCCTGAAGGATTATTTCCCGTCATTTTAGGTCATGAGGGCGCGGGGGTAATTGTTGAGGTAGGACCTGGTGTATCTACGGTAAAACCTGGCGATCATGTGATCCCTTTGTATACGCCAGAATGTCGGCAATGCGAATATTGTTTATCGCAAAAAACTAATCTTTGCCAATCAATTCGCAGTACACAAGGCCAAGGATTAATGCCTGATGGGACTAGCCGATTCAGTATTGCAGGTAAAAAGATTTTGCATTACATGGGGACTTCAACTTTTTCCAATTATATCGTTTTACCTGAAATTGCTGTTGCCAAAATTCGTTCTGATGCGTCTTTTGAAAAAGTTTGTCTGATAGGTTGTGCAGTAACAACGGGTATAGGTGCTGTGATTTATACTGCTAAAGTTGAGCTTGGTGCTAATGTAATCGTATTCGGTTTAGGCGGAATTGGCCTTAATGTGATTCAGGCGGCACGAATGGTAGGTGCCAATATGATAGTGGGAGTAGATATTAACCCTAATCGAAAGGCCCTTGCTGAAAAATTAGGGATGACGCATTTCGTTAACCCAAATGAGATTGACGATGAGCTTGTCCCTTATTTAGTTAATTTAACTAAAGGTGGGGCAGATTATACTTTTGAATGCGTCGGAAATGTAAAATTAATGCGCCAAGCTTTAGAGGTATGCCATAAGGGGTGGGGCGTTTCTACTATTATTGGCGTAGCAGGCAGTGGCCAGGAAATTTCGACTAGACCATTCCAGCTTGTCACGGGTCGAGTATGGAAAGGATCTGCTTTTGGTGGTGCCAGAGGGCGTACCGATGTGCCTAAAATTGTTGATTGGTACATGGAAGGCAAAATTTCTATAGATGATTTTATTACTCATCGAATGCCTTTAGAAAAGATAAACGATGCATTTGATTTAATGCATGCGGGCAAATCTATACGTTCTATAGTTACTTTTTAACCAGGTTGAAATATGCGCTTAACTATTATCTCTGAGCATAAATGTTATGGTGGAATGCAAATTTTTTATAGCCATGATTCAAATGAAACAAATTGTAACATGCGTTTTGCAATTTTTATTCCACCACAAGCAAAATTTGCTAAGCTACCGGCACTTTATTGGTTATCTGGCTTAACCTGTACAGAAGAAAATTTTGTGATCAAGGCGGGCGCTCAAAGAGTTGCAGCAGAATTGGGGTTAATAATAATAACACCTGACACAAGTCCTCGAGATTTAGGAATTGCTGGTGAGAATGATGCTTATGATTTTGGGACAGGCGCTGGCTTTTATGTTGATGCCACCCAAGCACCTTGGATCAGAGGCTATCGTATGTATTCCTATATTGTTAACGAATTGACAGCGCTTATTGCGATGCATTTTCCTGTTGATCTTCAACGAGTCGGGATCTTTGGGCATTCGATGGGTGGGCATGGAGCGCTTACAATTGCACTTAAAAATCCAGATTATTTTAAATCTGTTTCCGCGTTTTCGCCCATTTGTTCTTCGATGCGTTGTTCTTGGGGAGAAAAGGCGCTTGCTGGTTATCTTGGAAATAATACAAGTTTATGGAAGGAATATGATGCAACTGCTTTGATACTTGAACGAGGATGGAAAGGAGCGACAATTTTGGTAGATCAAGGTTCGAAAGATCCTTTTCTTGAAACGCAACTTAAACCAGAATTGCTTTTGCAAGCTTGCCAAGAAGCTAATGTACCATTAACACTTCGGCAACATGAAGGGTATGATCATAGCTATTTTTTTATAGCGAGCTTTATAGAAGAGCATTTACGTTTTCATGCAGCAAATCTACGTAATGATGGGGTCAAATTTACTAAAATTTAATTTGACCCCAACTTATCGCGTATTAATAGTCGTAATAATAATTACTTCTATCGTAGAGATACCCGCCGACAGCGCCAACACCGGCACCAATAAGTGCGCCTGCCCCAGCATCGCCAGCAATTGCCCCAATTGCTGTACCGCCAATAGCACCTATAGCAGCACCTCCCAGTACATTTTGTTGAGTGTGTGACATATTGTCGCATCCTACCAAAAATAGTACCGTCATTATAGGAATGATTTTAGTGTAGTGTTTCATATGAGTACGCTCCACAATGTTTTAGTAGCCGTATTTACCTCTATCGTAAATATAACCACCGACTGCCCCTACACCCGCTCCAATCAGTGCACCTGTTCCAGCACGTCCTCCTGTTGCTGCTCCAATTGCGGCGCCACCGATTGCACCGATTGCAGCCCCACCCAATACATTTTGTTCAGTATGACTCATGTTGTCACAGCCTGTAAGGGCAAGCAAAGCTATCACAGGAACTATTTTGCTGTATTTTTTCATATCTCTACTCCATCTTTTCTAGATACGTAAAAACATAGCAAATAAAATTTAGATTTTTCGTTTATATTCATCAATTCTCTTTGGTATAGTGGATGTCCTATATTAAAGAGTTAGTATATTGTGGGGATGATGTATGACAAAAACAATTTTGATTACCGGCGCAAACCGTGGTTTAGGGTTAGAATTTGTACGTCAATATGCAAAAGAGGGAGCTACGATTATTGCTTGTTGCCGAGATCCTAATGAAGCAAAAGATTTACAAGATTTGCAGAAAAAACATCTGAATATTGAGATACATTCTTTAGACGTTTCTTCTGAGTCTGATAGATTAAAATTAAAGGAAAAAGTATCAAAACCAATCGATATCTTAATCAATAATGCTGGAATGCTAGAAAAAGGTGCTGCTTTTGGTAATATTTCAGTTGATGAATTAAATAAAACTTTTTTAGTAAATGCAGTTGCACCTTTAAAATTAACAGAAACATTATCAGAAAATATCGCGAAAAGTCAGCGTAAGCTGGTGGTCTGTATTTCAAGCAGTATGGGCAGTATTTCAGATAATACAAGTGGTGGTTATTATAGCTACCGAGCAAGTAAAACAGCTTTAAATATGCTAATGAAAAGTGCAGGCGTTGATTTAGCTTCCCAAGGGATCCAAGTACTATTGCTTCATCCTGGATGGGTAAAAACTCGTATGGGAGGAAGCGATGCCATGATTGAGCCTGAAGTAAGTATAACGGGAATGCGTAAAGTGATTGAAAAATATTCTCCAGCAGCAGGAGAAGTACGGTTTTATCGTTATAACGGTGAAATTGTTGCTTGGTGATAATTCCTCAATTATATACCCTTGCCCAACTCGCAAGGGTAATTGCTATAACTTTGAAGAACGTGTAGCAAAAATAAGTAAATTGCATGAATAATTTATTTATGCTCAAAGTAACTCCTCCTTTTAGGTTAGATCTAACCGTAAGGGCTCTAAGACGAAGAGAGTCAAATCTCATAGACCAATGGGACGGGGTTTATTATCAACGAGTACTTATTGTTTTTAACAAGCCTATACTAATTTGTGTTAGCCAGGAAAATAAAAAATCTTCTTCAATTACTGTCACAACGCATCGCGATATTCTAGAGGTTGAAAAAAAGCATATAAAAATTGTTCTGAAAGAGATATTAGGATTAAATTTTAATGCTGATAATTTTTATGCGCTTGCTTTAAAAGACAAACACTTAAAATTGGTGGTTGAAGAATGGAAAGGGCTTAAACCACCGAAATTCCCTTCTCTTTTTGAATCGCTCTGTAATGCAGTTGCTTGTCAGCAATTATCTTTAAATGTTGGGATAGAATTATTAAATAGATTGACCGAGCATTATGGGAAAAAGGTAACGATAAATAAGAAAAATCATTTTGCTTTTCCAACTCCAATGGATATTTCAAAATGTAAACCTAATGATTTACAAAAATTAGGTTTTAGTCTAAACAAAAGTATGACGTTAATAAATATTGCCAACCTTTTAAAAGAAAACGAATCCAATATATATAAGAAACTTTCAAAACAAAAAGATGAGCAGGTCATCACTTTTTTACGACACATAAAAGGAATTGGGCGTTGGTCTTGTGAGTATGTTCTTTTAAGAGGATTTAGAAGATTGCATGTGTTTCCCGGTGATGATGTCGGAGGACAGAATAATCTTCAAAAATTGATGAAAATGAATAAGAAACTAGATTATGAATTGGTCAGCAAAATAATTCATCCCTGGGATCCTTTTGCAGGTTTTGTTTATTTCCATTTATTGCTTTCTAATGTAAAGATTAAAGATAAATAACGTAAAACGTTATCGTAATTCTTGCTTAGCAGATGCTAAGCAAGAATTTATTGAGCAATCTTAACGCTTCATCACTCTCGTATGACGTACAGGCGTATGGGTCGGTAAACTTGGGGCAAAGGTTGTTCTTGTACCATGACCCACAGGTGCTACGCTGGTATGACCTGCTGTTCTACTGCTGCCGAAACCCCATGAGCTAAAGAAGCCACCGGTTCTTGCTTGTGAAGGAGTATGAGGGACAGGTCCTGGAGGAAGAACGCGTGTGCCACCAATTGGTCCACGATGATGTACTCTTGGTGTTGGATGAGGACGATGAGCGTGCCCAAACCATCCACCAAACCAGGGTCTGTGGAAGACAGCTGGAGCACGTACAACAGCAATTCGACTATGCACAGGTGGTGCTGAGAAAATTGCAGCGCCTATTGCTCCAGATAAAGCACCATAAATCAATGCTGCAGCAAGTGGAGCACCAAATCCTAAAGATAAACCAAAACCGATCGCAGCGCTTACGCCAAATGCGGCTCTAATGCTCATATTAGTTCCCCTTAAAGGTTATTTTTAAATCTTAATAAATATAAATGATTTCATCGTAGTAGTAGGGATAGGGATCATATACGTCGTATACAACCACTGGTGCTACATAGTAAGGACTATAAAAGGGATCATAGACATAGGTGTCATAGTAGTAATAGGGTGTGCTAACAGCGGCAGCAATGATACCGGCAGTTGCAACTATCATACCTGCAACTATTAATTCTTCTCCATATCCCCCAGCAACATCCTTCATTTCTACAGTAGATAGTTCACGCATAATTAAAGCTCCTTTGCTAAATTGTGTTTATTCTTGTGGGACCAAAGGTAACAATCCCAGGATAAAGTAGCAAGATTAATTGCCTGCATTAAGGACAAATGGTGAGCAAATAAGGATAAATGGTCGTTGAGAATATTTTTTATGTCGCCACATTGCATAGATAAACAAAAATACTAAATTTTCTGGAAAATATGCATATAGCTGACATTTGTTTGTAAGTTAATTGACAAAATAATGATTTGAATCTTCAGTGAAGAAGAAAATTATTTATGCTGGATTTTTATGGATAAATAATAAAATATTTAGCATGAAATGTTTTTAATTATTTTTCATATTAAAAAATAGAGTCTACACTCTTTCAATTGAATAATATGTGCACGCATTCCTGATAATGCTATTGATATATATTATAAACGGCAGGACTTTTTATTAAAAATATGCCATAATATATCAATAATATTGAAGAATATTATGTATTAAATATGATGATTTATTTGGCTCCTACACAGTTTCAATTTTATTGAATGTCTTTTCAATACAGCGCAAACGCATACATTTAACGCTACATAGCATTCGTTATTAATTCACCGCACATTAAACGTGTGACAGCATTTTTTTGCCTTATTATTTGGGTCTATCATGTTAGCAACTTCAAAAACAAATAAGATAGAAAATACAGCTATCTTAAATGATTCAAAAGGTCATATTCGCGCACTTTGGCGGATTTGTTTTCCATTAATGCTTACTGCATTGTCAGGCACATTGATGGCGTTTCTTGATCGTATTATTTTAGCAAAATATGATACTCAAGCGATGATTGCTGCTACTATTGCGGCAAATGTTGTTTTTATTTTTCAATTTGGTGCGATGTCTATTGCAATGATTGCTGAAGTATTTGTTGGACAATATAACGGTGCTCAGCAATGGAAAGAAATTGCAAAACCTGTTTGGCAAATGATTTGGTTTGGATTGTTATGTGCATTTATTATGATCCCTTTGGGACTATTTGGTGAAACTTTGTTTATTCCGCGGGAATTTGCAAAGGAGGGAGATCCCTATTTTTCCTGGATGATGATATTTGGTCCTGTTTTTCCAGTTGCTGCGGCGTTATCTGCATTTTTTATTGGTCGAGGCAAAATAAAAGTAGTTACCTTGTCAGTGATCTTAGGGAATATTTTAAACTTATTATTAGGTCTTTTGCTCGTATGGGGGATCCCGGGAATACTTGCTCCTTTAGGTGCAAAGGGAGCTGCTATTGCTACAGGGATTGCTGAAACCTGCGTGGTATTAGGCTTATTATGGGTGTTTTTACATCCTTCAAATCAAGAAAAATATCAAACACATGTGTGGCATTTTAATAAAGATTTGTTCATTAAATGTATTAAAATTGGTTTCCCAAACACAGTGGGACATATGATTGCTACTGCGGCTTGGGCTGTATTGATGCTTTTTCTAGCAAAACGTGGTCTTGAGCATATTACTGTAATCTCGATAGGGTTCAGTATTTGGATGCTGTTTTCTTTTATTACCGAAGGCTTACAAAAGGGAGTCACAGCGATTGCAGCAAATTGCATAGGTGCGAAAAAGCAAAAATATATTTCAGATGTGCTCATGACAGGATTAAAGCTGCAATTTCTACTAGCAATTATATTGGCAGTTCCTTTAGTCATTATGCCAAATGTTCTCGTAGATTTTTTTATTCCATTACATAGCGAAGGTGCTGATATATCTCATTTAAGAGAGTTAGTTGAGATGAGCTGCCGTTGGTTATGGGTTGCTTACATCTTTGATGGTATGGCTTGGGTGATAGATGGTATTTTAACTGCCGCGGGTGATACTCGGTTTATCATGTTCATGAATTCGATAGGTACCTGGGTATTCTGTGTCGCACCCATCTATCTTTTTGTCGTTATACAAGATGGCGCAGCGATGCTGACATTACAGCTGATTACTATTTATTGTTTAGTTTTATTTGCCAGTTATTATTTTCGTTATAGAAGTAATAAATGGCAGAATAATTTACTGGTCGAGCCTTCGGTTTAAAATGAAATGCACTTTGATAACTTTCAAACTAATTTAAATTTTTAATTTTTTATTGAAAATCGATAATTTTTTAAATAAAATTATTCATGTTGAAAACAGCTCTGTAAAAAGGATTACAGCATGAATGATAGTAAAATCAACATTATAAGTTATCGTTTTCGTTTACTTTTTCAGTGCCTTTTGTTTTTAGCGCCTCTCTTTGTTTGTTTAAATTGGTCAAATTTCGATTTCTGGCTACAATTTGCAAATGTAGATCCAGAGCCTTTTGGCACCCCCATTCATTCTTTAACTTTAAGTTCTCGATTAGGTGCTATTCTTATCTCATTTATTCCGGCGGGCATGTGGATGATGGGGCTTTATTATCTCATTAAGTTATTCAAACTCTATGAGCGCAATCAGATTTTTACAGCCAATAATGTTATTTTCATTAAAAAAATTGGTTGTGCCTTATTTGCCGAGGTGATGGCACGGTTTCTCTTAGAGCCTTTTTTATCTTTAATTGTCACTATGCACAATCCACCAGGGCATCGAATGATGGTGGTAAGCTTTGGTACGCCAGATTTTGCTGGATTGATGTTTAGTGGCATTGTTATCCTAGTTGCCTGGATAATGCAAGAAGGCCAGAAATTAAAAGAAGAATCAGAATTTGTCGTGTAACAAGAAGAAGAAATACCATGGCTATTGTAATTGAGCTTGATGTAATGTTGGCCATCCGTAAAAAAAAATCAAAAGATCTCTCAAAATACATAGGAATAACAGAACAAAATCTGTCTATGTTAAAAACAGGGAAGGCTAAAGCGGTTCGTTTGAGCACATTGAATGCAATCTGTAAGTACTTAGAATGTACTCCAGGTGAAATTTTAAAGTATAAACCTGATCAACATGATGCTAACAAAGAATTACTTCAGGTTGAAGAATGATTTCTTCCTGTTGAGGTGTAAAGATAATAGGTTGATTTATTTCAGTTGCTTGAGCAATATCTGCGTCAAAGCTTTCCGTGAGAAATGCTACCGGCATAAAAAGGCTTTCATCAAATAATGGTTCACTAAAAACATCAAGCAAGGTAATAGTATTATCATCCGCTTCTTCCACGATAAAATCATTTTGTTCAATTGTAGTGGAAATAATATGGTGGGAAGAAAGTGGTCTTAAAGATTCGTTTACATTGAGAATCAAAGGAGATTTCTCGGTGTATTCAGAATAACCATGAGGACCATGATTGTAGCCAGTAAATATATAGCTAATATAAGAAGCAAGATGAGCTGGTACTTGGAGAAGATTTGAAGAATATGCCTCTAATTGAACCCACGTTCCTGCGTGGCCATCTAGAGTGGTGGTCCCAAATAGGCACTCCCCAACCAGTGAGCCTTGCGAAGAATATTGTGTATTAAGAGAATAATGGCTTGAGGAATAATCTCTATTAGTTAAACTATTTGGATCTGAGGCGGCAAATGCCTGATAAGCCTGACCATTATCAGGGATGAAAACATAAGCACCACTGAAAAATTCTTTATAAAAGTAATCTCGTTGCGCAGTTTCAGCTGGGGCGATTGAGTCAATATAAACAAGCACTTCAAATTCAAATTTTGTAATTTGATAAATGGGTAAACGAAGATACTCATGAATAAAGATAAAAATAGGGGACATACGCTGATACAGCCTTAACGCACGTTCTAAGTTAGGGAATGAATTCAAACATCCTTGTTATATTCTTGTCAACGTTAACATTAAGAAAGAATTAAAAAATCTAAATTTTATAAGTTAACTTGCTTAATATTGCCTTTTTATTTACTTCCTTTCATCTCGTTACTTTAGCCAGCTATCTTTCAATCATAGATCTCAAGCGCTATGCATCCCAAAATCATGTCTCATAAATTAGTAAAACGAGAAATATATGAGCATTAAAAATATTTTGTCATTCGCTGTGGTTGGAACCATTGCTTCGATTACATTTGGAGCGCGAATTTATCAATTGTTGCAATCAAATGAAACGCCAACAGAAACCTACACAAGAAATAGAATGGTGGGTTCAACTTTAACTAACGCAAGGCGCTCAATGAATGAGCCTAGCACTAGTAACATTGCAAGTATGTTGTTACCTGCAGGGATCACGTTACTTAATGCTTATTCCGCTTATTCATCAAGGCACACGCAAGCGCCTTCTCATGTTAGTGCACGAAATACTGCACGCCCAGGTCCTGTTACCCAGACGGCGGCAATTAGAGTCGTAGAAGAACAAAATCCTTTTGAGAAAAGATTAAACAATGCGAAATTCTCGTTGGATGATATTCCTGAAGAATTTATTGATCCCATTTCTTATAGAATAATGGCCGATCCCATTGTTGCGACCACATCATGTAAAAACAACAAGGGCGAAACCATTACAACACGCCATTTTTACGATAAAAGTACTTATGAGAAGCTCAAAGGAATTTGTCCTGAAAATAGACTTAAGTTCTTATCTTGCAAACCAGATAATGCATTAAAGTTGCAAATTGAAAATTTTGTTAAACAAAAGGAAAAAGACCAAAGTAAGAAAAAATGTTCAATTAAGCGATAAAAAGGTATTCCTGAATATTGGAAGCCATCATACTTTGTGGTGTGCTTCCATTTTTTATTGAGTAAAGATACAGCATGTAAAAATATCCTCTTGATTACATTTAAGTTTTTCTCATATGTTTCGATATATGTCTGTGAGTTTTTCATAGATATCTTTGGAGGAATCATGCAGGGTTATTTATTTGGATTTTTATCAGGGGTCGCAAATGGTATTACTCAACGAATAAATTCAGGAATACAAATTTTTACGGATGGATATAAAATTATTACCCAAAAGGAGAATTTTGTTTTAGGAGAGCTTGCAGAAAGAGCGCTTAAAAGTGATGAGGGCTATGCCTCAACATATTTAGGATTACCTTTTGCTAAATTGGCAAGCTTTCATGTCGTAACTGGTGATAAATATCTTAAGGAAGCAGCTTCATTTGGTGAATATGACAAAAAGACTCTAGCAAAATTTGATCCTCAATCTCGAAGTCTTTTTGAGCCACTTAAAGAATTTCTTGGTGATGCTTCAATCATTAACATGAATGGACCTGAAGTAACCGCAGAGCGTAAAGCAATTAAACAATACCTTAGCATTAGCAATGCAGCAGCAGTAAGCAGAGAGGTTTTTGCTGATATTGTTAACAAATGGTCCAGTGAAAAATCGATTAATGATCAGGTTTGTTATGGCTGTACGCAAGTGATTGCCACTGCTTGGTTTAATTGCAAAAATATTCCTGAAGAAATAGTACCACTGCTTAAAAAAGCAGAATATTATGTTTTTAACCGCGATAAAGTAACTGATGCTGATTTTCAAAAATTAAGAGGCCAATTAAAAGCGCTTAATGATAAATATATGAAAGATCATGCAGCAGAAATTTTAGGTACTGACAATTACCTAAAGCATATGTATACAGCAAGAAAATCTAAAAATTTGGAGGATTTGAACGGATTGCTGGGGTTAGTCGTAGAAGGAAACATTACAACCGTTTTAACCTGCGCGATACTGCAGATTGCAACCCAACCAGAATTGCAAAAAGCCTTACGTGAAGAACTCAAAGGGTTTGATATGAATGTATTATCCTCACCAGAAGGATATGCAAAGGTAAGAGAATTGAAGCTTTTGAACAATATCTATCTTGAAGCGTTACGATATTTTTCGCCGGCCCCCCCGCTTGTTCGTTATGCTTCAAAAACTGGAAAAATGGGAGATAAGGATATTCCAGCAAGATCTTACATTTTTATGCCACTCAGACAAATTATGCATGATCCTAAAAAATGGGGTAGCCCACAAGTATTCGATCCTGCTCGACACGAGCAAAGCCAAGTAAGAGTAAATAACTATCCATTGACCCCGTTTTCTACCGGGCCACGTGTTTGCCCTGCTTCATTTGGTTTTGCCGAAGCGCTTTTTAAAATTGCTCTGCTTTCTATTTTTAAAGATCAAGAATTAAGATTAACTTCACATAACCAACTAGAAAAAATCCCAGTCAAAACAAAGGAGCCACGACTGAAAAAAGATTATTTCGGAGAATTAAAGTCTTCTTTTGAGCTTAAAGACGATGGGGAGGCTATCGTTCATGCTTATTCGAATCATCAAGTAACGACAGAACTCACTGCTCAACAGATGCAAGTGCCAGTTTATTTGACTGAAGAAAAAAAGAAAACTGGCCTCAAATGCTAAAACCAGACGCCCTTCATGTTTTGCATTAAGGGCGTTATATCTTTACTGAAAGCAAAAGATAGGTAAAATCTGACCTGTTTAATTCTAATAAGAAAAATTTCACTTCGCTTTATAACAGTTATTTTTCAAACATTTTTAATTTTTTTAATCTAAGAGGGATCTTATGCTTGTTACCCGAAATCGGTCAGAGCGTTTTGGTATCGCATCAGCTGCTTTAGGAATTGGTTCTAGTTTGATTGGAACAATCTACAGGGGAGCGCAGCTTATTTCTGATGGTATAAAAATTATTAGTAAAAAAGAAAAATTTATTTTAGGTGAACTTGTTGAAAGAGCAACCCAAAGTGAGGGAGGGAATACGAGCACTTATCTTGGGCTTCCTTTTATGAAAGCAGCTAGTTTTCATATCTTTACGGGTGAAAAGTGGCTAAGAGAAGCCTTGTCCTACGGTGAGCATAATAATGACGATCCTTCATCATATGATCCAGAAGCTAGAAAATTGTTTGCACCCATTGCACAATTTCTGGGAACAGAGATGGTCATTAATCGTAATGGGCCTACAGTTAAAGAAGAACGTCTCTCCTTGATTGCCAGCCTCACTTCAAAGAAAGCACTAACGGCAGCGATTGAGGCTTCAGATCATCTTATTAGCAATTGGTCGACAAAAAAATCTATCAATGAGCAGATTAGCTTTTGTAGTATACAAGCGATAGGCAAAGCCGTATTTGGTTGCCATGACATCCCTGAATCTGTGACGCCTCTACTGAATAAAGCTGAGCATGATGTATTTAATCGTGATCAAGTTAGTGACACAGATTTTAATGACCGAATAAAAAAATTAAAAGAGATCAGTGATCCTTATACTGAGCGGCATGGTGAAACGATTTTAAGCAGTCCGAACTATATTAGATATCTGTACGAAAAACAAAAGGAAAAGGAAAAACAAGAAGAGGAGAAGGGGAACAAACCTAAAAAACCAGTTGAACTAAAAGATATAAATCCACTATTTGGCTTGCTTGTCGAGGGGAATATTACTTCAATCGTTACCGGGGCAGTGCTTAAAATAGCCTCATCTCCTGAAATTCAATCCAAATTAAAACACGAGCTTAAAAGTCTTAGGGAAGAAGATTTATCGGTAGAGGGTTATGAAAAATTAAAAAAATTGAAATATTTACACAATATCTATCTTGAATGCCTCCGATACTTTTCACCTTCTCCCCCAATTGCTCGCTATGCCTCAAAACATGGCAAGATAGGCGACATAGCAATCTCTCCACGTTCCTACATATTTATTTTATTGCGACCTATGATGTTTGATCCTAAGCACTGGCTTGAACCTGAAAAATTTTTACCTGAACGCCATGAGACGACTAAAAACAAGCTAGGTCAGTACCCCTTTGTGCCGTTTTCAACCTATCCAAGGATTTGCCCTGCTTCGCTGGGGTTTATTGAAGCGCATTTTAAAATGGTTATAGCCAAGCTCTTTATGAATAAGGAGCTGATCTTGACATCACATCAAGAAATCGAAACGATTCCTGTGATTACCAAGGAACCGCGGTTGCATCAGAAATATCATGGTGTGCTTAAGGAGATTTCCGAGTCACCTAATGCTCCACTCACGCCAAGCTATAAAAATCAAAAAGTTAAAAGACCGAAGGTGAAAAATTCGCTTACACTAAATCAGTCAGGACAAAACACAAATTGTCAAACATCTGGAGAAGAGGTAAAAACAAAAAAACTTCTTTACGGCTAAGCCGGTGATTGTTTGTATGTCGCCCCCTTAAGGGGGGCAGGGACTTCCATTTGTTTGCAAGTGAACTATGATAATACGGCTATAAATAGATTTTTGTACAAATATGTTCAGATTATATTCTGCTGAAAAAATTTGGCTATTTGATATTTTTAAATACGGAATGAAGCGATTTAAAATTTTGGGCTTACATGTTTTATTCGGTAAAGGATACCTATGATTTTGCCGAATTGATTGCAGAGCGTTTAGTGTCTTGCGCATTTCAAAACATTTCTACAAAGCCGGACGCTAGTCATTTTGTATAGACTTAATGTAGAATGAGCTGGTACAAAAATAGGTGTGAAACCTATTTTGATTCTAAGTCCTTAAGGAATCGAATAATTTTTAAGGATAAGAAAAGTTTTGTTCCTTTTTAATGCCATCGGTTCAGAACAAAATAAAATAATAACCAGCCTTCGCTGTATATATATTTTATTTTTCTGATCTTATGTGCTAGATTTGTGATAGTTACCCAAAGTGAGGAGATACTTGATGACCGCTCGCAAAAAGCCAGGACGCAAAGCTGCTACCAAAAAAGTTGCAGCTAAAAAGTCACCAGCTAAGAAAAAGAAAGTAGCTACTGCTAAAGTTGCTGCTCCTAAAAAAGCTCGTAAGTCGACCGCTAAAAAGCGTAAGACGGTGAAAGCTGCGATGCCAGGCGCTGCTGCAAAACCAAAAGCAGCGAAAAAGAAAAAAGTTGCTAAAAAAGCAACCGCTAAGAAAAAAGCTGCAGTTAAAAAGACCGCTGCTGCTAAAAAGCCAAGAGCGAAAGCTCGTAAGAAAAAAGCAGCTAAGAAAGCCTAAGCTGCTTAGACTGACTTGAAATACCGCGTTAGATCTCAATCTAACGCGGTTTTCTTGTTTTATCTTGCCTAAAAATGATGAAAATTTTTTTAATTTTCTAACTTATCAGTATTTTATAACTACTATTCTTTTTTCCATGACATATCTCACTCTCTGACTGATATTGATATGAGCTCAATCTATTATGTAGTCTTTTGAGGCATTACCTCGTCATTGCGAAGCACATGGTGTCGAAGCAATCCGGATTGCTTCGCTAACGCTCGCAAAGACAAGAATAATGTTCCTATAAAGGTTTATGAGTGCGATTGGCATGAAGAGGATAATTAAATACCTATTTTACAGGCGGGGTTTTATTTTGAAGAGCGTTCAATTCTTGACTAGCCTTGTCTAATTCTTTTTCTTTAATTTTCAGTTTTTCTTCGTTACATCGTTGCTCTAGCATTAATTCTAATTGTGAGGCTGCTGTTGTCATAATGTCTAGCACATTTTTGTTTTTAGATAGCTTTTGATGTGAAAAGAATTCGGCAATAGCAATAACTTTGCCATCACATATAATTGGAAGCCCAACCGCTGAGTATAATTCAAGATTTTGAACAAATTCTGCTCGTAAGAAATTTTCATCATCTTTAATATTTTCAATCCAGCAAGCTTGCTTTTTTGCATAAACGCGGCCAGGTAAGCCCATTCCATTCTGAATAATTGTATTATTTGTTACGTCTTTAAATGATTTATATTTTTGATCAGATAGATACCAGATATTGCTAGGGTAAAGCACGACACTATCACTTTCTCGCTCTCGCTCAACCATATAGATATGACCAATTGACCACCCTTGTAATTTACTGACGCCTTCTACAAAGACTTCGAGCGCATGTGCCATCGTATAATCACCGCGTGGTAGTTTAGCCAGAGAAAATATCAATTCAAGACCTGCTCGATTATTTTGAATTTCTTCTGAAGCATTTAAGAAATTTTGGATGGTGTTTAATAGTTCAGCATTGATAACAAGAAGCTTTCTATAGGCATGATAATGGCGTAGTGATGCACTGATTCTTGCTTCTAATTCCTCATTCATGAAAGGAAAAGAAAGATAATCGTCGGCGCCTGTTTGTATGCACCTTTCCATGTCTTTATTTTCGTTCTTATTATTAAAAATAATAATGGGAATATGTTCGTAGTGAAGATCGGCTTTTAAAGCTTTGATAAGTTCAAAACTGCTCAGCAGAGGCAGTTGCATATTAGCTAAAATAACCTGTGGATGACGCTCATAGACTAGATTGAGCGCTGTTTTGCCGTCTTGGGCTGTTAAAATTTCATATGAATTTAAAAGCGATGAAATATATTGCAGCATTTCATTGTTTTCATCTGCAATGAGGATCAAAGGCATTTTATTTTCAATTTGGTTAAGCTCAAGCATCCACGGTTCTCATTTTGCTACTGAAATCATTTTCAGGTGGATGGAACAAATCTTCTTATTAACTTGTCGTCAAAAGATAGTTTTGCTTTAATGCCTCTTCAAAAATGTCATATGAATTACGACAAACTCAACTACCGATGTGTTAGTCGACTTTGTTTTTTTAAGTAAACCTCTTTCTTACACAAGGTAATTTTGACATAATGCCTGTGTTATCTGATTAGATGAAATGGTGATTGCTTTTTAAGTGGTTTTTAACCTAACTTATAAAAAAAATAAATTGGTCGGAAAAAATATATGCTCAAATTTCCTAATATTAAAAAAGCAGGACTCCCCTTAATATTGTTTTGTATTCTTATCTTTCCGCTTTTTCTAGGTCCCTATATTCCTCCTTACGTAAAATCATTCCTTTATTCTATTAGCTTATCAATGAAAGCTATTTTGCTTTTTATTCTTCCTCTTATTATTTTTAGTTTTATATTTTCATCAATACTTAATCTCAAATCTGGCGTATTAAAATTTATACTCGCTCTGGTGGGTATGATTTTTGTATCAAATTGCACCGCAATTTTTACAGGATTTACCGTAGGGTCGCTTTTATTACCAAAATTATCAATTAGTGCCAATAATCCTGTCGATCAGGAAGTAGCATTAAAAGCGCTTTGGCAATTGCAATTACCCAAATTAGTATCAAACCAATTTGCTTTGCTTGCAGGTTTTGTGATTGGGATCGTTTTTTCTTTTAAACGAAATCCTCATGTAGAAAAAGTAGCAAAGGGATTAAATACTGCTGCCAATTTTTTCTTAAAAAAGATTTTTACGCCTCTTTTGCCCCTTTTCATCCTCGGGTTCGTTTTTAAGCTTGAACATGATGAAGTGCTTGAAACGGCATTAAGAACCTATGGACCTGTTTTCTTCATTGTGATCGGGACACAAGCATGCTACATGATATTTCTTTATCTGGCGGTTGCTAAATTCTCTATCAAAAAATTCCTCATCTATATAAAGAATGTGCTCCCGGCAACAATTACAGGGTTTAGCACTTTATCTAGTGCTGCCTCGATGCCAATTCTTATTCTTTGTACTGAGAAGAATTTGCGCAAACCAGAAATCGCGGAAATTGTTATACCTGCAACAATTAACACGCATACTTTAGGAAGTGCTTTAGGGATTACTATTCTTTCTCTAACAACATTGTTAGCTTTTGGCCATTCGCTCCCTCATATCAGCGACTTTATTGAGTTTGGTTTATTCTATGCGTTGGCAAAATTTGCCGTAGCAGCTGTGCCAGGGGGAGCGATTATTGTCGTGACGCCTTTGCTAGAAACCTATATGAATTTTTCTAGTGAAATGATAGGCCTTATTACAGCAATTTATATGTTGTTTGATCCTTTTGGAACAGCAACTAATGTTACAGGTAATGGATTTTTTACCATCGCATTTTCTAAGATTTTTAAATTTAATCTTGGCGAAAACCAAAGCGTTTCTTAAGTTTTCCTGCCCATGATGTCGTACCGCTTTGGGCGGTACGACGAAATGACCACTTCAATTGATGCTTTTTAATCTTCTTAAATAGACATTTCTGGTAGCTGTCTATTTGTAGAGCATATTTGTCATCATTTTTTTTTTAAAGCCGAACATTTCTAATGTAAAAGAATTATCCTTTTAGGTAATCGATGCGATTTTTGATGCTGTATTTATAGGGTCGCTGAATTTTTATTACTCTGCAAATCTTTCAAATTATTTTTATTGGAGATTTATCATGAATCACAAACTTTTTGCCATGGCCATAGCGACGTTGTTAATTACAGCTGCTTGTAGCAAATCTGAGGAAACAACGAAAGAATCTAAGAAGAGTGAAACAACAACGACGACAACACCTGCAACGCCTTCAGGTGCTTCTTCAACGACAACGACTACGACCACCAATACACAAACTCAGTCTAGTTCGCCTTCTAGTGCGCCAAGTTCATCTCATATTTTAGGAACAGAACCTAATACGGGTAGCTCATCCACTACTACTGGTAGTCCTTCAGGTGCAGAAACGCACCCATCAACCTCTCCCTCAGGTGAAACACCTTCAGGAACAGGCGCAACAACAGATGGGAATCCGTTAAGTGGTCCTTCAGAACATCCTGCGCCAAATGGAAGCACACCTAGTGCAACAGGTACTGCACCTAATACTTCAAATCCTTTAAATAGTGGTTCTTCTCCAGCTTGTGATCCACTTAAAGATCCTACCTGTAAAACACCTTCTAGTGACACACCAACACCAGCAAGCCAAGGTGGAGCAGGTGGTTCACAAACAGGAAATTAGAAATTATGCATGGATGTTAAAATGGCAGCGAAAGCTGCCATTTTTTTTGCGGGGATGACTAGCCTTTAATCTTTCCTGAAAGTGTGCGCTTATGTCGTCTTTTGGGTTTTTTCTGTTCTGGTGAAATGGAATCATCTGCAGAAATGTTAAACCCATTGGCTGCAAGAACTTGAACAGCATTGAAGCGCTGTGCTTTAAAAAATTGCTGGTATTCTTCTTTGTTGAGATCCGCAACTTGCAATAATCTCTCATCATTTTCTACATTCTCGTTTGCCATATCAATAGATTTTAAAGCTGCAAAAAGGCCACAGTTATTGTTTTCGTATTTTTGTTCGTTTTCAGAAATACATTCATAATTAACGTCATAACCTTTTTCTGTAAAAAAGGTAAGTAATGAAGTTTGATAAGAATCATCAAGATCTTCACCTTTTGAATCATAATATCTAATATCTACGCTTTTGTTGTTCCTTGTTCTTCCCTTTGCTTGCACCACTGCGGTGGTATAATGATTATTGTTGATGCGAAGGGGAATGATAAACTGCGAGCAGTTACGAAAGCGATTTTTCAAAATATTATTCGCACTGTCACTCATAGCTTCTAAAAACCAATGAAAGAGTATTTCGTCACTGATCCCATTATTTTCCAATACTTCATCAGCCTTTTGGCGAAGCGCTTTTTCTTGTGCATTTCTTCTTCGCTCTTCCCAATCGCGCTCTTCTAATGCCTCAATGTCATCTTTAAGTGCTGAACGTTCAGGTAAAGGATCGTTGCTTGGCACAAGTCCTTCGCATCGTGGATCGCGTTTTAAGAGTTTATAAACATAAGTTTGTGCCTGAAGATAGATAGCATCTTTACTAAAGACAGGAAAAATAGCCACACTATTGCTCAGATGATTTCTCTGTGACACCAAATGATGCAACATGCCGTCTACATGTTCGGCATCAAACCAGCAAGTTTCATCTATTTCTGAAGGGATAGGATCAATAGTGGGATGTTGCCCAAAACAAATTTGTCTTTGTTTAAAAATATAATTATCAATCTTTTGCTTAATCTCTGATTTAGTAATAATAACATCATCAAGATCAATCTCTGTATCAAGATCAAATTCTTCTTCCTCATCGCTGCTTTCAAAATCTGCAGGATTATATTCATATTCTGCTTCTTCATCTTCTGAGCTATCTAATAGCGGATTTTCAAAAATTTTCGCTCTTTTCGTCGGGCGAGTATTCTCATCCTTTTGTGCAGAGGAGAAAATGTAAGAATACATGTTTGATAGAAATTGCAACATATCATTCACCTGGCTAGCTAAATTTAGGTTGCATCATAAGGAGTGATAACGCTAAGATCAAAGATTCTGCTTAAAATTACGATAAAATAAGCGATTTTCCGGATGAATGACTCGAGTGAGTATTTATATTAGGGCTTTATGGCGCAAGCTTGGCAAATCCCAAAAATCTCAATTGGCTTTTTAGAGGCAAAAAATGCATATTTTGTTGAAATATCATCCATTGCTTGTTTAAGAGATTCAGTTTCTATTTCCTCAGAATGATTACATTTTTCACACAGTAATAACTGAGGATGATGTTGATGCTCGGGAATATTGCAGGCGGCGTAAGCGTGGCAGCTGAGGACACGGTGTATAAGATGGTATTTTTCTAAAAAACTTAAGATCCGATAAACCGACATCGCCTCAATTTTAGGGTAAAATTTGCGTAAAAGACGCAATAATTCATAAGCTGTCAAAGGTGCTTTATTTTCATAAAGTAGTTGCAGCAAGGTTTTGCGCAAAGGTGTGAGCTTTACACGATAGGATTGGCATAGTTTTTCTGCTTTTGTTAAACGAAATTGCACATCTTGGCTTTGTTCAGCGTTCAAGACTTACTTCTCCTGTACGCTTAAAATAATTTATTGCCAACGTGGAAAACATGCCTAATGCCATGAAGAAAATAATAACGGGGCTAGCAGGGGCATCCAAGTAACAAGAGCAAATGATGCCAATTGTATAGGCGACCAATCCCAATAAATACCCTTGCCAAAGTTTAGCGCGTTTAGTTTTCAGGGCAGAGGTAGCAAGAGCTGGCATAATCAAGCTAGCAAATACAAGATAAACCCCCACTAATTGCACAGCTGCTGTTACACAAATAGCGAAGATTAAATAGAAACTGCTTTTATTCCACCAGAGCAAACTGGCCGCAAGAAGATAGTAAATAAGCGTAAGGCCCAAGTGGTCTGGTGTAACCCATAAGATCTGTCCCATCAATATTTCGCGTAAATGCTCAGAGGCATGCGTATTACCGGATAAGATCCATAAGCCCATGCTTGAAATCATGACAAAACTACAGCCAATCCAAGCTTCCAAGTGTGAATTTTTACGTTTTTCAAGAACATGAAAAATCACAGCCATGAGTAGGGCGCTACTCAACGCTGTGATTTGCAATGCCCAGCCTTTAGGATTGACGCCCAAAAGCTGTGCCAGGATAACCCCCAACCCCGCGGCTTGTGCAATAGCAAGATCGAGAAAGATTACCCCTTGGCGCAAAACTTGTTGACCTAAAGGGACATGGGTTATCAAGACCAAGATCCCAGCAATCCATGCAGGCAGCCATAGGTATAGGGTATCTGAAATCATTATTGCGCTGCTATAGTTAGCTTTTCGATGGTGACATCAAACAATGATTTTAAATCCTTTGTATTTTCTGTTCCCCCAACAGTAAAAGGAAGCATAACAATTGGCGCGTTTATTTTTTTGCTAAGCCACTTTGCAGCCTCTTGTGACTCATAGGGAGAGCAGAGAATAGCCTTAATGTTTTGGTTTTTGACTTGATTTAAGATTTCGTTGAGATGAGCGGCACTTGGTGGAATACCAGGTTTGGGCTCAAGGGTTGCAATTTGCTTTAAGCCCAGCCAATTATTTAAATAGACCCAGCTGTGGTGATAAGTGACCACAGGCATACCCTTTAATATTTCTGCCTGTACGGTCCATTGTTGAATGGCTTTTTCCCACTCGTTGATAAACGCAAGAGCGTTTTCACGATAGGTATGGGCATGGATAGGATCAAGCTGTTCCAATCGCTGCGAGAGTGCTTTTGCAATTACAATGTAATTTTGAGGATCAAGTTGAATATGGGGATTGCCTTGAGCATGGATATCGCCGTGTATTCGATCAATCTCTCTTGGAACATCTAGCAATTTTATGAAATTTGCAGCCATGAAGTGGCCAGGTTGACCGGGTAATATTTTAGGATTATTTACTTTTTGCTGAATGAGTGGTAACCAACCATCTTCTAGCTCTGCGCCTGTGCAGACTAAAATATCTGCTTTTCGAGCAGAAGCAAGTAGAGTAGGTCTGGCTTCGATCTGGTGCGGATCTTGTCGAGCCGTGGTCGCTTGCGTCACCATGACATGCTTTCCACCGATGGTTTTCGCTAAATCAGCCCACTCAGGTTCGCAAGCGAATACCTTCAATGCAGCATTTGCTGAAAAGGTTAAAAAATATCCGGTTAAAAATAAATATTTAACAGCTGTTTTCACTTTTTTTTCCTTAAAAAGGATGTGCGCCATGAGAGCCCATATTAACAATGAATTGTAGCATTGTTTGCTTGTTTAAAATGGGTTGTGAATGATCTAAGTTATATTGTAGCCGGATCCGACTAAATTCACTTGGGCTAAAATCAATCATAAAAGTATTTTGATAAGGGTGATAGCTATCAGGTAGCAAAAGTGTTTCTGTAAGCACTTCTTCATCGCCACCATCATTATTGCTCCATAACCTATCGTAACGGTATCCAACTCGCCATCTGGGCATGAATTTATAAATAGCTTGCCCGTACCATCCATTTTGATGGCTATGTAAAGAACTTATTTCTTCGTCTAATGCAATGATCCCGTCTTCATGCCGATGATATAGTTCAGTTTGAAGAATGAGTTGGCGTTCGCGGGCATTACCAAAAGGTGCCCATTTCCAAATGAGATCTGTCCCTATCGTTGAACTTGATCCTGAAAAATTATAACTATCACTGTGATGGTGGTGATCGGTATCATGATCATGCGGATGCCCGTGCCCATGATCTCCTAAAATAAAAGCTTGCCTTTCGCTGGGTTTAGTATGCAAATAGGACACTCCCCATTGCCAGCTATGACTTTCATTAAAGTCATCCCCTATATGAGAGAAAATACTTGCAGAGCCTATATGATTCCCTGATCCTGCAGCTGGGAAAAATCTTCCTGGGAAAACCTCTGTGCCAATTTCCCAATAGAAGGGAACAGGTGCAATCCAGGTGGCTTGAACACCATCATCAAAATACTGATTATTAAAGAATGCGCGATAAACAAGGGGAGGATCCGCAAAATCCCATTGATCCGTGTGATGATAATTAAGATAGCCTATCCCAGAAAAGAAACGACCCGCTTTTAGCCTTAAACCTAAAGGTAAGCTGAGTGTTTCAATAAAAGCTTCTTCCATTTCGAATTCGATTTTGTGACTATCTTGATGCAGGGCGATAGTTAAATTGCCTCTAAAATAGGGATCAATGTTAGATTGAATATTGACTTCTGCTTCATTGATAGCAAAACCTGCCGGCATAATGGAAGCTTCATTACCGCGTTGGAATCCTGGGAGATAGTAGTTATCTGCATCAAAACTTGACCAAGTGAAACCACCATTTAACATGACGGATAATTGAGGATTAAATCCATGACCAAAATAAGATGAGCCTGAATTGATTTCTGGCATTACGCCTTCATGCGCGATACCTGAATAGGGTGAGCACCATAAAATGCTACAACATACAGCATAAAAAAGTTTTTTATTGGAATGGGAACTCACTACGCATATCCTTGTTCTTATTTTGGCGCGATATGTTATAACATAACAATTAAAACTGAAATGATTCTTTAGTTTTTTTTAATCTTGCTGAAGGGGGATGGTTTAAAATCATTTGGTGATTAATCTAAATAACTTTTTTGGTGGGTATTTTCACCCTCACTTATGAAACACTATTGCTGAATGTCTTGTCTCATCGACTGCTGCTGCTGCTGCTGCTGTTATAAAATTAATGATTTCTTTAGGATTCTATGAGCGTGGTAAAACACCTACGGTCAAATCAATGTTTTAGTTAAATGAAAGTCGCATGAGTGAAGTCCTTTTTATTTTCGTTTTAAAGTTTTTAATGAACATGGAGTACACCTGAATTTTTCTTGAACAAGATCTGCTAATTTATATCTTTCTTTAGCGGGAGGATGATCCTTAAAAAGTATTGACAATGAATAGTTATTACATAAATTATCCAAAAAATTAGCAGATTTTTCATCTTCTCTAATGGAGTGCATAAAAAACTTTTTCAATGAATCAGGATAATAGTGTGCTGAAAATGCATCAGCAATTTTTTCATCTGCCTGAACATAAGCATGATGACCGATAATTAATGCTATTCCTCCTATACAAGCACATCCTAAGAATCCCATCAAATTCATATTTAAAGGAGGAAAAAACAATCCAAGGATAGCCTGAGCACAAAGTGGGAGTGGTAAATACCAAGCAAAATTTTCAAAAGGCAAAAATAAGCAACGATAGTATCCCGTTTTTCTCCAAAACCATAAATGACCTACTTCATGCATTAATACGCCATGGTAGTGTTCAGGCAATAACGCAATCTTTCTATTTTTATCTATTTCTTGTACCCCTACATAATTAGCGGTATGTGTTACAGCAGCAAATGCTTTTGAATTGGGATCATTATCTTGAAAAATAATTCCAGTTAAAGAAATTTTTGCTATTTTGCACATTTTAATAATAAGGGTGATTATTTTATTTTTTTGTTGTATGTATTTTGGCGATGAGATAGAACGCATCGAAATTTTCTTTTTAGTATTATTTTCTGAGTTTTTTTTATGGAAATAAGCATATGTAGCGGAGAGAGTTTTATTGATATAATTGATAATCTTGAAAAATATACCTTTATTATTGATAAAATTATTCACTTCGCAAGCTAAGAAGGGAACCATGCAAACAATTATTGATCCACTTAGCAGATAAGGTAAAACCAGTCTCGTAAAGTAGGATGCAGCTAAAAGCCAATCAGAATTGAAGTGATATGATAAATTTATTAACCATTGAGAACTTAAAAAACTAGCATTCAGCATAAACCAAGGATTCAATATATATAGGATAACAAGCGTAAGTAGGGCTAAAAAACAAGCTCTATATTTGGCACTTATAATCAGGGATTGAAGAATATCTTGATTGAATTTTATTTTATATAAGTGATGAGGTTGTTTTAATGTCTTCAAATCGCGCTCTCTTAGCTTTAAATTCAGGCAAATTTAAAAAAACTAAATGTAATTATACTTGCGCCAGTTTTAGATATTAGGGGGAAAAATCCTAATTTCGACATGGAAAAACTTGAATAAGGTATGAGCTGGGTATAACTGTTTGAAATTATTATAATTTTATCTTTGTTTACTTTATAACTTCTGGTTTTCTATTTCTATTGAAAAAAATATGCTATAATATTTCATATGAAATAAATAAAGAGTGTTATTTATGCAATTAAACCCTAAGCGTGCAGATGCAACACAAGTCGTCAATAAAGCGACACTCAAAGCAGCACAGTATTTGCAATTAACGCAAAAAGAGCTGAGCCAAATAGTAGGGGTGAGTACACCACAAGTAAGTCGTTTATTTAATAGTGGTACGTTGTGCATTAACCAAAATACTAAAGAGTGGGAGTGCGCTTTGCTTTTTTTAAGGCTTATACGCAGCCTCGAAGGAATTGTCGGTGAAGATCCTCATCAAGCGCGAGAATGGCTTTATAGTTATAACCACCATTTGGCAGAAAAACCGATTGAAATGATAAAAAATATTCCTGGATTGAATGAGGTTGTATCTTATTTGGATGCCATGAGAGGACAAGGTTGATGGGGCAATGGCATCAATTAAAAGGGAAAAAATATTTTTCTGAGGCAAAAATGTCTGCTTGGCGCATTGTGGAAGATCAATCAAAATCAACAACACGAAAATTTGTTGATACCGCTAAAGAGCACGATCTATTGGAGCAACTGATAGAGCAAAGCAAGCCAAAAATAAAATACTGCGGCGATGAAAAGTATTTTAAGGATTTGCATTATCTTTTATCGACACCATTTCGCTATCCACCTTTAAAATGGGGATCACGTTTTGGAACACGATACGAACGAGGGATATTCTATTGTTCTCTTAATATCAATACGGCGATGAGTGAAAAGGCTTTTTATCTCATGACGTTTTTACACGCATCCGAAGGAAATCTCGGAGGTAAAACGACGCCTTATACGGCGTTTAAAATTCATATAGAAAGTATGAAATTTGTTAATTTTTTAGTAAGACCATTTAGTGATTTTGAAGAAGAGATCTCTTCTAAGATAAGCTATCAATTTTCACAAATGCTTGGCCGTGAAATGCGAGAAGATGACGTACAGTGCTTTCAGTATAGATCGGCTAGATGTCATGAAAAGGGTATTAATGTTGGGATTTATACCCCGGAAGTTCTAACCAAAAATGAAAATTTAGAAGAGTCCTTTCAACATCTAAATTGTTACATCACAAAAGATGTTATCGAATTTTCTCCCAAGCCAAACTACAAAGCGTCAACATATGTGTTTCCATTAGAAATGTTTCTTGTTGAAGGAAAGATCCCATTACCGCCTAATTAGGTAATAGATTTTGCACACTGTAAAGCGGTCAGAATACAACCCCCTAAAAACGTTCCCTCCAAAGCATATTGCCCATTCATTCCGCCACCGCCAAAACCTGCAGCCTCTCCAATTGCAAAAAGATGAGTGAAAACTTCACCATTTTGATTAACAACGCGACAATTTAGATCTGTTTCGATCCCCCCTAAAGACTTGCGGGTTATTGGAAATTGCCTGATGGCCATTAATGGCAAAGCTTTAGGATCGATGATAGGTTGATTGCGACATAAACGTAGTTTATCAACGAGGTAATGTCGATAATGATCAATTCTGCATAATTGGTCATCAGTTTGCCAAGGAATTCCTCTTTTGATTTGTGAATCAAATTCATCAATTTCGCGAGTAATATTTTCTCTGTCCAATTCAAAACCAGGCAGGCTTTGTGTTTGCATTTTATCTAAGAGCTCAGGTAAGTTATTGGCTAATAAAACATCTTGTGGTGCTTCCTTGATTAATAAGTCAATGCGCGATTTGTCACCAAAGAGGATATTACGTAGAAATTTGAGTTTCTTTTTCTCACGAACAGCACTAAAGTAGCGGCTTAAGGATACAATTAATTCCTTTGTGGCTATTTTATAATTTAAAATAGACCAACTATATTGTCCTGGCTCTCGTAATATAGCATGAGTGATTTCCATCATATTGGTACCAATAAGTAAAGGTGGGGGACCAATACGCTTGCCATTAGCATTAAACCAAAGACTGTGTGCTGCAGGCAATACGGAGATCCCATCATGGGGTTTTCTATTTTCAGGATGATGAACCCCTGCCGGGTAAATCCAATGATACTCTAACCTAGAAAGCTTTCCGCCAATTTTCTCAACTGCATGATGTAATTGTCCGTCACCGTAAAGATGGGCGCCATTGAGTAAATGTGTCGGTAAGGAAGGATAGCGCAAAGACCAATGTTGTCGTATAGAACTGAGATCGCCGCCACTAATGCCGCCTGTAGCGATAATAATATTATCTCCTCGAGCACTAAATGGCTTATTGGTTTTCAAATTAATGCCGTTAAAACTTGCTCCTTGTTCGTCCTGAAGCATTGCAGTGACATGATGTTGGAATAATATATCTAGATTGGCACGTTTAGGATGAGAATGAATAGCCTTGATTATTTGTTGAACTAATCCAAATCCTGTGCCCCACATCAAATGCCAGCGCGGATAGGAGTTGCCAGGAACAAAAAAACCTTTCTCAATCCAAATAGGGCGAGGCACAAAAGAGACACCCATTTCTTGAATAAACTGATAGATATCATCAGAATGATGGCAATAGAACTCAGCCCATTGCTTTTGTCTTACATCATTAGCATGAAAATGAGCGAAACTTTGCCAATCACGCCATGCAAGAGCGGGGGTATCTCTGATCCCTTGGCGTCGTTGTTCTGGGGTATTAATAAGGTGAATGCCGCCTGCTGCCTCAAGCGCTAATCCCCCTAACTCTTCTCCACACCCTCTTTCTAATAGAACAACTTTTTTCCCTTGTTGTAATAGTTTGAGTGTGACAATTAAACCTGAAATCCCCCCTCCGGCGATAATAACATCACCTTGAATTATTTGTTCATCAGACTTCACGCAAACCTTCCTTATGGGTAAGATTTTTTATTCCGATCTGTTTTGCTGAACAGTCAGGCAATATTTCATTGCTGGTAATTTATTTGATTTCGCTTTAATTTTAATGTGTAAACGCTTTCTTGGCATAATTTCATACGGGTAAGGTAGGCGAAGGTTGTTGTAATTAATATGGGTAAGATCTGTTGGTAGTCTTTTGTCATTTCAATGCATAAAATTATCGACATCATCATACCGCCCGTTACGCCAGCTAGCATGCCCGCCATGCCGGCAACAACATAAGACGCATTAAAATCGATCCCGATAATGTAATGGCTACCCATCATCCAAAGGACCCCTAAAATTGCCCCGATGAAGAGCGTAGGGGAGAATATACCGCCTGAAGCGCCTGAGCCTAATGTGAAAAAGGTTGCTAATAGTTTGAAAACCAATAGCAGTAAAAGCAGCCATGGATTTTTTATTGCAAAATGTAATGCATCGTTTATCGTCGCAATACCGACTCCTTCTATATAATAATGTCCAAAGAAAAACATTAATATATATAACATAATACCAACAAAGGACATGCCAATAGCGTGTCTTATATAAGGATTTTTAAAGTATTTAACAAAAAAATCTTCAGCAATGTATACGCCTCGGATAAAGAGAGTTGAAACTAAGCCTAAAGCTATGCCAAAGGGAAGTAAAAGTAACAGTTGCTTAAAAAAGGAATTATAATCAAATGGCTCAAAGGTAACGGTTGAAAATAAGGAAAAATCACCTAAAAAATAATGCCTAACAAGTAAAGCGATAATTTCGGCTAACACAATTAATGAAATGCTAAAGAAATTAATTGAGCCTAGTAATATTTCGATCACAAAAGCTAAAGCACCTACTGGAGCATTAAAAATAACAGTTGTTCCTGCAGCGGCTCCCGCTGCAATTAAAACCTTTTTTTGATGAGGTGAAAGCAATACTTGCATTCCAACCAATGCACTAAAGGCAGCGCTTAGCTGTATAATGGGGCCTTCTCGGCCTAATGAGCCACCGCTTCCAATGGATACAATGGAGGCGATTGCTTTTGCAAAGGCGGGGATTGGTTTTATTTTCCCTTCATCAAAATGGATACTATAAATAATCGCAGTGACGCTAAGGCCTCGTTCATTTGATGCAAAACGCTCTATGAGCCAAGTGACCAGGAGTGAACCAATGACTGGGACAAAAATAATACCAAAACCTAGTATGCTTTGAGGAGTATGTGCATTTTCATTGTAAAAAAAGCTTATTTTATTGATGAAGCATAAATTATGGACTAAAGCGAATAATTTTATGAACAAAATGACACTTAGGCTGACAATGCTCCCTACGACGATAGTGCAAATTATCATGGAGAAACTATTTATTGGTTTTGATTCCATAAAAACAAAATATCCTACAAGCCCTCAAAATTGAGCTATGGCCATATTATTATTTCGGCTAATTTTATATAGATGTTAGGTGTATCCACACCTCACACTCCTTAGGATTAGATATTTTTCATTTGGTATTTTAATGCAGATCTTTGAATGTGATTTAAGCAATTTTATGTTTTATTGCATGGGAGGATTATTATTTAACCCAGCTCTTATGGGGGAAGGATGGTAGGTGAATTACGGTTGATATTGAATTGAAAATTTGCCATTGGGCTTAAGATCAATTTTTAAATGCGCTAATACTCGACTATTGTTAAAAAAGAACCAATCAAACGTGCCGCCTTCTTTTTCATTATAATCTTTATTCTTTATATATATTTGAACGTCATGTGAACTTATTCCAGCTACTTTTAATGCTGAGTGATAAATATCTACAAATTGTTGCGCCGATATTGCATGATCCGCAAAATATAAAAAATCAACATGTTCTTTTTTTGATTTTTTATCTATAAAAACTTGAAATACAACATCGAATTGTTCTTTCTTTTCAGAAATTTTTCCTATCAGATACAAAAACTGTTCATCCGCGTTTTCTGATGAAAGCTCTTGAAATCCAAGCGGAGCGTAATTAACATGCTCTGCATAAACAAAAGGCTCAAGGGAGTGAGTATAAAAGTATTCTCCGATTTGATGTGTAATATTTTTTAATTGCTGTTGGCTTAAATTTACTTCTTTAAAATCTTTTTGGTCAATCGCATAAACCAATCGTTGCGTAAGACAAAGTTGAAAGAAAATGAAGAATATTGAAATAACGACTTTTCTAATATTTATCATTTTTGCCTCAACTAGTGGCGGTAATTACGATCTATTAACTTAACTCGGCTGTTTATTTAAAAACTTAAAGGGCACTAAATGGAGTGTATGTACCCTAAAACATTGGAAGAGAGTGGATAGGCGAATGGTTATGAATTGTGAAAATGTGAAATATGTAATGACATATTTGTCATTCATTTATGAACGAGAAGGTTTTTTAGGTACCCATGTGGTTTTTTCTGCAAGAGGAGCCGTTGGCGTAGGCGGTTTGACTTCTTGTTGAGAGTCCAACAATTTATTTTGTTGAGGTGAAACAACCATTTGCCATTTTCCTTCTTGTCGCGTGTGTTGTTGTTGATAAAGAGATGTGAGTGGCGTGACTCGTTGTTGAGAAGTGGCTGATACGCCATGAGGGAGCGGCTCAAGAAAATCAGGTGATTGTAATTTTTTCAGTGAAACATTCATTTCTCCTCTCATTTTCTCAAAATCACTAATAAGTTTAATTTGGGGATATTTTCGGATAAATGTCGTGAGTTTCAAATCTACAGGAATATCAACCTTCTTCTCATTCAAAAGCGCTGAAGAACATTCATATATTCTGTCAACAAAATTTTGTGCTAATTGCATAAATTTAACTTTATCTTCTAAAGGCATTTTCTTTTCTGGTAACTCTTTTATTTCCTGCAAGAGATTATTGAGATCATGTGCTTTGCTTATTTGATTAAAAACAGCAGCTAGATATTTTTCATTAGGAGGGATTGCATCTATTTTTGATTTTATCCCCTCAATATTTGCTTGCATAGCTTGTTTTGCTGCAAGCTTATTGTGGAGACTTTCTTTTACTTGTTCGAATGATGCATCTTGGCTAACACCTGCGTACATTCTAATGAAAACACCTTTATCGTATTCCGAATCATAATGCATAAGAGGAACCGTATCTATGGCTTCTTCCAGCAATTTATCTGGTGGCAGGTTGTTGGGGTTTAATTCAATGTGTATTAATAGTTTTTTTAAATTTTCTATATCATCCGTAAAATCAGGCAATCTTCTTTTAATATAATCCCCAACAACTTCAGCCATGTCATTGGGTTTGGGAGGCGTGACATGGAATGTACGAACAACGGGAAGATGATCAGAACCATGATAAAGCATCTTTCCCTTTTGACTAGGTTTAAAATGCTCATTGCTTACTGTAAAACCATGTTTTACTGCATCCACTTTCAATCCAGTTGCATAGGCAACTCTATCTAAAAAGCCACCTCTAGCAACGTGTTTTCTTTTGATTTTAGGATCAGGATCATTAACGCTTTTTTCGCCATCAAACATTCCATAAGTACCATCAAGTCTTATATTACCATGCTTTGTCTGCATGCTCGGTTGCTCCCCGACATCAAATCCATATTTTGCAAAATTTGTTTGATTCATCATGTCTTTAGGTGTTGGTGTGGAACCAAATAATTGGTTTCTTTCGTTAAAATCGCCGGTGACAATTCGAAAAGCGCTAGCCTCTTGATAGATATCGCTAAAACTTTTAGGTTCGCTCGTTTTTAGATTCGAACGCTCTAAAAACTTATTAGCATGAGCTCGACGTTTTTGATCTTTATTGGCATCAAAATGTCCACCTGATGCAGAGATATTCATCAGCGTTTTACCTTGTCCGTCGGTCAGCTTTCCACTTATTGTAATGATAGATTTGTTAACTTTTTTATCCTTTTTAGGATTAACGACTTGATAGTCGATTCGTGCAGTGGCATCTTTTAATTGATAAGGCTTTCTGACGAGAATTGCTGTGCTTACACGATTTTGATTTGTTGTTAATGCTCTAAGTAGAGTTCTTGCGCTATTATTGGCACCTGCCATCGTTGTGTGAAATTGTGGCTGTTTGGTGACGACCAATTCATATTCTGTTTCACCTTTCTTTCTTGCTTCCTCATTCAATTTAGCAAGCAATAAGTCTTGTAAACGCTTGCCGTTTGGTGCCAATTCTTCTTGTGTGCTAATAGAAATTACTGTCGGGGGAGGGGAAGCTTCAATTTGCGAAAAAATATCATTCAACGCTTCTTTAGAAGCAGGTTTATTACCCATATTCCAAGTCAGAGCTTGAATAGTAATGGGACTAGGCATAGCACCTTCTTATAAAACTTTGTTCTCTATCTAATAGTGACAAAAAATGCTTGAAAAAGTTTCAGTTTAAAGAGGAGATGCACTCAAATTAAAACTAAGACACAATACAATGAGTTTGTATAGGCTAGGAGGCTTTTTTAATACCAATCACCAAGTGCATTTCTGGTCGGAAAACTAAATCTATCATACTGATACTTCACATTTAATCGAAAGCAGAAGGTAAATTCCTGCACATTAAATATTCTTTAATATGAACATAAATTCATGAGGTTTCACGGCTTGAATTACTGCTGTTTTAGCCTAAAATGATCGCTTTTTGACATAATTTTTCTAATTTAAAACCTTCAAATCACCTTCCCACAACCTTTTTCCTAACAAAATGATTAAATTCGATTGTCATTGTGAAGAAAATTGTACTTATCGAGGATTGACATGCTTAACTTTACTCAGACACACCAAGTAACAAAAACCGATCTTTTTAAGAACTTTATAGCTGACGCAAACGAACACGACATTGTAAAAGCTAAACAATCAGTAAATGCAGCACCAGTAAATGCTAAGGCCTGGAATGATCTTGGTGTAACATACTATAAGCATTATCGTGAGAATCTGAGCTATAAAATCAATTATTTGTTATGTTTTGAAAGAGCATTTCGTTTGGAGCCGAACAATGTAGAATACTTATATCAATACTGGACGCTTAGAGGTAATGCTGAAACTGATTTAAAAAAGGCAATGGCATGTTATGCCCAAGTAGTTTCATGCAATGCTCTGAGCAATAAAAAGCAAGGCCATTTATGGAATGCTATTGCAGCTAAATATGCAGAGTTTGATTTAGGGTTCAGTGCCTTCTATTGTTTATTTTATTCCCAACACCTAGATTATTTTAATGTAAATACGTGGTGGTGGCTTAAACATATCTATCAGAATCACCTGGTTGATGAAGAAAGAGCAATAATATGTTCCGCGAATATCGAACGCCTTAATCAATTTTTGTTACCTTTACCATTAGTTGATGATCGCATGCCTATTAATAAAGACAGTGGTGATCCTCTTTGCCCCGATTTAAATATTTTGAATACTTTTCCTAAAACAGAGTCGATACTTCCTATACCTTCTCTTACTGCATACTTAGAAAATCGCAGGGTTTTAGAGTTACCTTCTACATTTATTGATGTGCAAGTACTAAAAAATAAAATTATTGCGTTACAGTCAAAACTTGAAAAATTAACTCAAACAGTTCAAATGAAAGAAAAAAGACTAGACGAACTCGAAAGAGCTAATAGTAATCAAACAGCTGCACGTAGAGTGCTCTCCGGAGAAACAGAGGTTAAATCGACTATAAGAACAGTAAAAAGATATGGAATGAGATAACTCGACCCGGAACAAAACTGCCTACTCCCCGCGAAAGCGGGGTTCCAGAGTCATTTTTAATTAAACTAGAAAACCTATTGACCCTATAGTTACTATATACCTTACCTTTAATCAGAAGGAGGTAAAACGATGACCGAGTGGTATGTAAAAGACTTAAGCGAACTAACTGGTATATCGGTGCAGACTTTGCATCATTATGATCGGATTGATTTGCTAAAACCTTCTATACGTTTACCTAATGGTTATCGAATTTACGCCGAAGGAGATTTGTTACGCCTACAACAGATTATTGCCTTAAAGTTCTTTGGTTTTGAATTATCTCAAATTAAAGCACTACTCGCAGGCAATGCGAGGGCTATTGAGCATTTTTCAGTTCAAGCCAAATTATTGGAAAAAAAGGCAACAGCCTTACTTGATGCAAGTAATACGCTTAAGCAAATAATTGCCGAGTCTGTAGACGATAAACCTATCTCTTGGGAAGCTATTATTAAACTGATTGAGGTATATCGTATGTCGCAACAACTTGAACATTCTTGGGTGAAAGAAATATTTACACAAGAAGAATTAAAGCAATATGCAGCTTTTGAAACTGAATTGAAAGCCAATACCAATCCTGAACAAAGAACCGCTTTTGAAAAAACTTGGGCTAATTTAGTAGAAGAAATGAAAAGTAATCTTGACAATGATCCAACGTCAGCGGTGGGAATTGCCTTGGGTAAAAAATGTATGGATTGGCTGAATACTGTTTATGGCAAAAAATATGCTCATTTGCGCACTAAGAAATTTGAGAAAGGGTTTGCAGAAGGGAAGGGATTGGATGAAGTGGGCTTAACACCTCAAATTGTGTCTTGGATGGATAAAGCAATAGATGCATATTGGAAGGATCGTATTTATAAAATTTTGAACCAAGTGGGAACAGGCGTTTCTGATGAAACCATTTTTAAACTTTGGAATGAAGCACTTGAGGATCTATATGGAGAAGACAACGCTCGTAAAAAAGCCATTTATGACATTGCATTAACTGACGACAATGTGAGTGAAAAAGCAAAGGAATGGCTAAAAACTTTACGAGAGTTAGTAGAAGCAAATCGCCATTTATTATAAATATGAGAAAGGTGAGCGGCTGCTTTTTTATATCAATGAATAACAAAAGGCATGCCACTCATCCCTAATCGTTTTTTACCCCATACTTTGGCGATAGAGTGAGTAGCCTCACCAGTATTTGCATTTAAAAATTTGCATCAGAAAATACTAGACATTCCCCAATCAGACTTGATAAATATTAATTGCCTAACATGATTCACAGGAAAGATTCTCATTGTTTGGGCTAATTCAGGGAATAGTCACTTCGCTTACGAATGGAGAGATCGCATGGCTGACGAGAAGAAATGCCCAATTGTTCATGGAAATTCTCATATTGGAATGCGATCGAATCGAGATTGGTGGCCGAATCAGCTCAACCTTAGGATCCTTCGACAAAACTCTCCCCATTCTAATCCTATGAGTAAAGCATTCAACTATGCTGAGGAGTTCAAGAAACTCGATTTCAAGGCTCTGAAGAAGGACCTCAATACACTGATGACGGATAGCCAAGATTGGTGGCCGGCAGATTTTGGCCACTACGGAGGGCTCTTCATTCGCATGGCATGGCACAGTGCTGGTACCTATCGCATCGGCGATGGCCGTGGTGGTGCCGGCGCTGGCCAGCAGCGCTTTGCCCCCCTCAATTCTTGGCCAGATAACGCCAACCTCGACAAAGCACGCAGGCTCTTGTGGCCAATTAAGCAAAAATATGGTCAGAAGATCTCCTGGGCCGATTTGATAGTCTTAGCTGGCAATGTCGCGCTTGAGTCGATGGGCTTTAAGACATTCGGTTTTGCCGGTGGACGCCCAGATGTCTGGGAACCTGACGAAAGCGTCTACTGGGGCAAGGAGGACATTTGGCTAGATGACAAGCGTTACACTGGAGACCGTGATCTTGAGAACCCACTTGCTGCGGTGCAAATGGGATTGATCTATGTGAACCCAGAAGGCCCGAACGGCAAACCAGATCCGCTCGCAGCAGCCAGAGACATTCGCGAAACCTTCGCGCGAATGGCAATGAACGACGAGGAAACGGTTGCACTCATTGCGGGAGGGCATTCTTTTGGTAAAACCCATGGCGCGGGTGATGTAAAGCTCGTTGGCCCTGATCCAGAAGCTGCCCCAATCGAGGCACAAGGCTTGGGCTGGATCAGTCGTCACGGTTCAGGTATGGGGGCAGATGCGATCACTGGTGGCCCAGAAGTCACTTGGACAGAAACACCAACGAAGTGGAGCAATAACTTTTTCAAGAACTTGTTTAGCTACGAATGGGAGCTCATGAAGAGTCCAGCCGGGGCACATCAGTGGAAAGCGAAAGGCAATGCCGAAACGATCCCTGATGCATTTGATCCGTCGAAACGACACACCCCAACCATGCTGACAACAGATCTTTCTTTACGAGTTGATCCTATCTATGAAAAGATCTCGCGACACTACTACGAGCATCCAGATGAATTTGCGGACGCCTTTGCCCGTGCGTGGTTTAAACTCACGCATCGCGACATGGGACCCCGTGCACGTTATCTCGGTCCAGAAATTCCAACAGAGGAATTGATTTGGCAGGATCCCGTACCAGCAGTTGATCACAAATTGGTTGATGCTAAGGATATCGCAGATCTTAAGGCGAAAATCGATGCTTCGGGTCTTTCAATCTCCGAACTGGTTTCAACAGCTTGGGCTTCGGCAGCAACTTTCCGTGGCTCAGACAAGCGAGGAGGGGCAAATGGTGCACGTATCCGTCTTAGTCCTCAGAAAGATTGGGACGTAAATCAGCCTGCCCAGCTGAGCAAGGTACTCAAAACGCTCGAAGACATTAGGAGAGCGTTCGATACAGCCGCAAGCGACGGGAAAAAGATATCACTAGCCGATCTTATCGTTCTTGGTGGCTCGGTTGCTATCGAACAAGCTGCGAAAAAGGCGGGGATTGAGGCAACAGTTCCTTTCACCCCAGGACGTACAGATGCCTCACAAGAACAAACTGATGTAGCGTCTTTTTCTTATCTTGAACCCGTCGCAGATGGATTTCGCAATTATCTTAAGACTAAGTATTCTGTCTCGGCAGAAGACCTTCTCATCGATAAGGCACAACTATTAACGTTAACCGCGCCGGAAATGACAGTACTCATCGGTGGCATGCGCGTCTTGGGAGCAAATGTCGGCAACTCGCAGCATGGGGTATTCACGAAACGTCCAGAGGTGCTCACTAATGATTTCTTCGTCAATCTCTTAGATATGAATACAGCCTGGAAGGCAACTTCGGATGGAGATGTCTTTGAGGGGTATGATCGCAAGAGTGGCAAGTTGAAATGGACTGGCACGCGTGTCGATCTGATCTTTGGTTCGAACTCTGAGCTGCGGGCTGTTGCTGAAGTTTATGGTTCCGCTGATGCGCAAGAAAAGTTTGTGGTCGATTTCGTAGCAGCTTGGACCAAGGTGATGAACGCCGATCGCTTTGATATTTAGTTTTTTAGATTGTCCCGACAAGTGTTGGGACAATCTACAGCCATTAAAAGCTGATTGAAATTAAATAAATCTGAGCGGAGTAATTTAAATGTTTAAGCGCGATGTAGTCATTTTTTTAGCAGGTGCAGAATTTTTTCATACATTAAGCCATATTATTTTGCCATTTTTTATTAAATTACCTTTGGATATGAAATTTATGGTTTTTACAGCATCATTAAATAAATGGACAATTGTTATTAACGCTCTTATCACTATTGGTTTGTTGTGGTGGGCAAGTCGAATGAAATCAAAATAGTTCTTAGCAATATTTAAAGGAATATTCCCTTAATATTAAAATTGCATAGAATAACTGTTCTATGCAATTTTATGGGTAATCGGGGGCCACTTTTGGAAACTTCAAGCAGTTTTACTTGTTCTAGCCCCAATGACGTTTTATTTATGTTTGTGTTACTTCACGTGTAATGTTACATCAATATTGCCTCGTGTCGCTTTTGAATAAGGACAAATTTGATGAGCAGTTTCCATGAGATGTTGGCTCGTGTCCTTATCAACGCCAGTTAAATTGCCGGTTAATGCAACTTGTAAATTGAAACCACCTTGATCGTCTTGCATCAATTTAACATCTGCTGTGATTTCAACATCTGCATCTTTAAGCGAAATTTTTTGTTGACGTGCAGCGAGCATTAAAGCGCCACCAAAACACGCAGCGTATCCACAAGCAAATAATTGTTCTGGGTTATTACCTTCCCCTTTACCTCCTAAACCCGTGGGTAAGCCCAATTTTGCTGAGAATTGACCGTCTTCAGTGTGAACATTCCCGCCACGTCCGCCAACTGCTATCCCTTTGGTTTCATACAGTGTTTTCATGCTAATGCTCCTGCTGCTTTTAACAATAATACCACTATAGACAATTTGTTATATGAGATCTGTATGCCCTATATTAGATCAGGTAAAAAGTAAAGATATGGCTTTTTTGAAACATTAATCATTTACAGCTACGCTTTTTTAAGAAACTCTGATGAGATATTGAGAGTGCGCACTAGAACCTTAGATTTGCAAAAAATCCTGCAAAGTAGATATTTGATTCTACTAATATCTCTATTAGTAATGATATTGGTGCTGCCTTTCTTTAATGAGCTGCTGTTGAGCAAAATCATTCTTGGTGGTTTCTTTCTGTTTATTCTTGCGGGTATTTCGTATGGCGTAAATGATAGACGTCACATGTTCATTTTTATTCTTTTAGGTTTGGTTGCGCTCGGACTGAATGTTGCTGCGGTTGCATTTGCACCGTTACATATCATCAGTAAATTTTTATTTATTATTTTCTATCTTTATGCCATGACATTATTTTGTAAGCACATTTATGCAAGCAAAGTATTAACGGCAGATATATTACTTGGTTCGGTTTGTATTTATTTGCTTATTGGTATTATTTTTTCTTTGATTTATATGCTGATCCAGGCTTTCACCTTTAATTCAATTGTTTATCTAACAACGAATACACCGGTGACGAATCCCATAGATTTTTATTATTTTAGTTTTACAACTTTAACAACAGTTGGTTTTGGGGATATTGTTATCCAAAATGGATTGGGTAAAAGCATAGTGATCATCGAAAGTGTGATAGGTACGTTTTATATAGCCATTATTGTTGCCCGCCTTGTTGCTTTATTCCGTCGTTAATGCGATTACAAATGGTGCAATATCAATTTTTATTAAAATGCGTGTCCCCTTCTTTTGTCTTGTTAGATGGGCAGCTTATCTGATTTTATACCTTCGTTTTTATAATCTTGTACAATACTTCATTTTTATAATGGCTCTAGGTATGGTGCATAATGATACATTTTTTACAACAATGTATTAATGTTTCTGATCCAGAAAAAATGCTGGATATGGAAAGCTTTAATCAATTTCCTGCGCATGTTTATTTAAAATCATTAAAAGGGAAAAGTTTGCGCTATATTGGTGGCAATGAACAATTTGCAATTGATGCAGGATATGAAAGTGCAAAGAATTTATTGGGACAAACAGATTTTGATGTATGGCCAAGTGTTGCTGATAAATTGATTGCCAATGATAATAAAATCATTTTAATGAAAAAACCTATGAATTTCTTTGTGAATGGTAACATGCCTGATGGCAGTGAAATTCAGGCAATTAGCCAAAAAATCCCATTATATACTCGAAAAAATAAAATTCATGGTGTTTTTGGTATTTCATTAATTTTAAAGAAAGGAGAAGAATCTTTTATAGAACCCCCTTCTGACGCTCAGCATGATGAGTTTAATCTTCTTTCTCGTTTGGTTTCTCCTTCTAGAGGAATCAAATTTCAAGGCTTAAGTCAACGACAATCAGATTGCTTGTACTGGCTTATAAAGGGAATGACGATGAAAATGATTGCTGCTAAATTAAACCTTTCCATTAAAACAGTTGAGCATTATTTAGACGCAGTGAAAGCTAAATTAAGATGCCATACGCGCGCAGAATTAATTGAAAAAGGGATCCGACTCTTCAAATCAGAATTTGTGGAATAGATGCTAAATAATTGTAGTTTTTATATTAATCAAATTTAGATAAAAACGCGTCTTTTGCCCCATCACTATGGGGGATTTATTCCCCTAATATTTGAAAATCAAACTAAGTTATAATACCTACCGATAAAACATTCAGCTTGCATTTTATTGTAGGAACATGCTCATGCCAACTGATGCCCTTTCATTAAACATTAATGATTATTTACCACCAGAAGTTTTGCTGCAGATTTTTTCGTATTTAAATCTGCAAGAAATATTAAATGTTATAGAGGTAGAAAAACAATCGTGGTTACCCGTTGCTAAAACGCCTGCATTATGGAGGGATTTAGTAGCACAATACTTTCCACGGCTTGTGAAAGAACAAGAAAAGCAATATAAAGATGATCCGCATCAACTCTTTCAAGATGCGCTTCAAAATGTATACAATAAATTTAAGCATTCCTCCATAAAACCTTATATCTTGCTCAGCTTGCGCGGTGAGATTGATAAAATAGAAAAATTGCAAATTGGCTATAATGAGCAACAAGCATTATATTTCGTTGCAGCAAGAAATGGACATTTTGCAGGTTTAAGGAATATGGGGGCCGCTGAAAAATCAAAATTGCTGCAGCACTCAGTGCGTAAAGGGGATCTTGATTTAATTAAAGCATTATTAGCAGAACATGCTGAGCTTCCCTCTTCTGATGCAACAATCGCTACATTTACTAAAATCTCCTCTAAAGATATTAGTACCGCAATGTGCGAGGCTGTTCGAAAAGATCATAATGAAATTCTAATTGAATTATTGACCCAAGTGGGAAATGAGGTTTCTTCTAAATGCAAAGGGACCGCACTAATAACCGCTACGGAAAACAATCTTTTCACCATTGTTCAGACATTGCTTATCTATGCTGGTAATTCTTTTGAAAATAAAACGTTATCTGAAGCCTTATCAACAGCAGCTGCAAATGGTTATTTAGAAATTGTTAAAGTATTATTAGCTCAAGCAGGCGATAAAATTTATACTGCAGATAAAGAATTAGCACTATTATATGCAGCTCAGAATAATCATTCGGCTATTTATCATGAACTATTAGCGAGCGCTAGTAATCAGATTTCAAATAAAAATAAGATGTTTGCTAAAAAACATATCAAAAAGCATGCTATTAGCGAAGGGGGTTATTCTACTGTGGGTGCCGGTGGACGGGTATTTGTTTTTAATGTCGAGGCTGAACCTTTAAAAGCGCCTAAACGCAAGGATTCAAATACACATCTGCTTAATGCTTTATTGCCACAAAAGGATTTAAATCCGCATCAAGAGGAGTATAGTCAGCCTTTACTGCATCAGTATCCTAAAAGAAAAAAAATCCGAAAAAGTGAAATCACATTATTGCTAAAAGAAGCAGATGAATTCATGCAAAAAAGATCTAAAAAAATGTAAAAAATATAAATTAGATGTATGTGGTGACAGGGATATTTGCTCTTATGTATATTTTTCGGTTAAAACCATGGAAACCATTTGAGGGTACTTTGTAATCACAATATTTTAGGTATGGTAGTGCCAATGAGTAAGACCATACCAGTTCAAATTAAAAATTTTTAATCAAATAGCAACCAATCGAATTATTAGCATGCCCAGGACGTTCATGCTCAATGATAAAACCTAGCTTTTGATACCAAACGCACGCAGGCCAATTTTTTAACGTAAAGACGGTCAGAGCGTTGCAGCCTTTTACCATTGCCCAATCTTGAGCTTTTTCAACCAAGGCTTTACCATACCCTTGATTTCGATAATCCTCGTCTACCCATAGCCCCCCTATTTCTGCTGGCCCAAAATTGTCGAAGCCAGAAATAGCGGCAATAGCTTTTTTGTTCTCATCATAAACTGCAAAGAAATATCCACCCGTTCCAGCTAGTCCATAATGCGCAGCATATTCATTAATCCCATGGTGAATTACTGCGTAATCATTCTCAGAAGGGTTCTCAATCAATACAATGGGATGCATGATAATCTCTTAGATGTTTACTTAAGTAATAAAACAGTAAACTTTACGTGATAGATAGCAGCGAGTCAAGGCAGTCCTTATTTTGCAGAAATGGCATATCATCTTAGCTTTATATGCCATTTCGTGGTTTCTTCATTTATTGCCCTTGATGCGAGTTTAATTTTTCCGTAATTTGATCTTTAATCGCTTCAAGGTTAAATGACGCGGGTTTTTGCATAGGAGGAAATTGAATAGCACTTTCAGCAAGTTTTTTCACGACGTCTTGTACGAAAACAAAACGCCAAAATTCACGCGCTAAGAATTGGTCCATATAGCCAGGAGCGCCGACGGTGAAATTCATTTCTTGCGCACGCTCAAAAGGATCTTGACGTAGATTGGTGATAGTTGGCATATTTAAGGTATCTTTAGCGCCAGGCCAACCATCTTTCTGATCGATGAATCTATATTTAAAATCATCAATCCGAATAGCGCCCAAACGTGCTTCTGCAAAATAAAAGATTTCATGACGGTTTGAAGGACCTTTGCCAGTAATGAGATCCATTTGGTTATAACCATCTAAATGGACCTTAAATTCTTTATCTCCTAACTTTTTACCGGTTTTGAGTTCTTCCACAATATTTGAATTCCCTGCCGCAGCGACTAAAGTGGGGAACCAATCAAGACCTGAAAATATTCCGTTTTCTACTTTTCCGGCAGGTACTTTTCCTGGCCAACGAATTAATGCTGGCACACGAAAACCACCTTCATAAATGGTACCTTTTGCCTGTTTAAAGGGCGTCATTCCTCCATCCGGCCAGGTAAATACTTCGGCGCCATTATCTGTCGTAAAGACGACGATGGTGTCTTCTTCTAAGCCGTTTTTCTTAAGATATTCAAGAACAGAGCCCACTATATCATCCAACTGAGCCATCCCTGCTTCTTCAATGCCATAGTTAGTGTCAGAATTCATCATCCCTTTATATTTATCAGATAAAAAAGTCCAAATATGCATCCGCGTTGGATTGAGCCAAATAAAGAAAGGCTTGTCGTCTTTTTTTGCTTTATCCATAAAGGCTATAGTTTTAGCTAAAATTTCATCATCAACGGTTTCCATCCGTTTAGGATCTAATGGGCCTTCATCAGTGATTTTTTGTTTACCTATCTTACCCCAACGCGGCATATCAGTGGTGTCATCTTTATTGGTAGCTTCACATTGAACCATATTGCGAGGACCAAACGTGTCACGGAATTTGGGATCTTTGGGATAAGAGTGCCAATAGGGATCAGACATCGCATCTAAGTGATAGAGATAACCATAAAATTGATCAAACCCATGTACACAAGGCAGATATTTATTCAAATCACCGAAGTGATTTTTCCCAAATTGTCCCGTTACATATCCCATAGATTTGAGCGCAGTAGCGATGGTAGGTGCTTTATCTGGCATCCCTACATCAGCACCTGCCTGCCCTACGGTTGTTAATCCTGTACGTATGGGGAGTTCACCGGTGATAAAATTTGCTCGCCCAGCTGTGCAGCTTGCTTCAGCGTAATAATCTGTAAAGCGCATCCCTTCCGATGCGAGCCTATCAAGGTTAGGTGTCTTTCCTGACATGATACCTTGGTTGTAAGCACCTATGTTAAACCAACCAACATCATCCCCCATGATCACAATAATATTGGGTTGTTTATCTTTGGCGACAGCACAACAAGCCACGCCAAGTAATATGACGCCTGAAGTAAAATTTTTATATAAACTGCGTAGCATTGTGCTCATATTAGAATTTCCCCATACGAATTTTACGCATAAGAATTTAAGGCATTATCTGAAAATAGCAGATTTTTTAAATTGTGGTTTGATTGGTTCAGTAAAGATAAGAAGATTTTTAGATTTGCAAAGATATTTTTGGACAGAAAAGAAGATCCCCGTCGAAGAGTAAACTATGGCACATTTCAACTGAAATGTGCCATATCAAACATTAATTAGCGCAACGCTTATGTTTGTGGTGATGGTGTTTATGGCAATGTCTGTGATGCTTATGACAATGCTTATGACGTTTATGGCAATGCTTGTAATGATGACAATGTCTTACAGGCTCATTGACATAAGTTTTATAATAATACCCATCATAGTAATATCCAGTTCCATTTGGACCTGCACACCCAGTTAGACCGAGTAATGCGATTGCTGATGCCAAGATTGCTAGTTTTTTCATAGGATACCCCCACTTCGTGTTATTCACGAAAAGACATATCGGTCGAAAATTGAAAAAGATTAAGAGTAAAATTAAGAAAATTTATCTTTTTGCTAAAAATAACGTCAGCGCGCCATAAAAACCTGATGATTTACTCATATACCGTCTTTAGGTACCTTCCGTTTTTATCTGATGCACCTATAGCTATCCTGAATTCCTGCGCAGCCAATAACTCAGAAGTCCATAGTGGGATCGATTTTGATAAGGTTATACGCGCCAAGGTTATATGGGGTTTGTAGATATCTCCAGCATCGTTCAAACACGATAATTGATGTTTATTTAAAACATCTACTATCTGATGATGAGTCTTCATCATGAGTGGATCTCTTTCTACGGCAACTTGCGCCCAATAAAAGCCGTCATGACTTTTTAATCCTTTGATAAAATTAACCCCAATTAGCTTAGGATTAAAAGGTTTGATATTTAATTTAGCGATTTCTTCCCACAGTATTTGAAGGCGTGCTTTTTCCTCATCATTCAATTCAAATTGTGCAACAGTAATATGCGGAAAAACCGAAGAAGATAATAAATATCCATCACTCATTTCACTTAAAAGTGATTGCGCTGTTTCCGTGTAGATTGTTGGCTTCAGAGGGATTAAACCGATAATATAGCGCGTTTTTTGATTCATATTATTCAACTAAATTTATTTTGTTTATTAATTTTTTTTGTTTGCATCCAAACAAAATATCACATATTCTTACTGCCGTTTAAAATACATATAGGTAACTTACAATGTCAAATAATTTAGGTCCTGCTCAGAATTTAGCTGATTCCTTATTGCTGCAGAAACATGAGTTAGAAGTAAGTCTCGCCAATCCTCAGCAGCGTATGAGCAATCCACATCTTGTGTATCTTTTATTGGGCACATTTTATGAAATGCGCGGAGAGTATGATCAAGCGCAAACATGGTATCAAGATAGTCGCCAATTATTTGGACGTCAGCAATTTTCAATGCATTCCCCTTTTATTGAATCTGAGCAACCTGGACTTGTGCAAACGATTTTGACAGAAGCGCCAGGTCGCCAAGTAAATTTTACAAGAATACCTCAACCCGGAATATTTATGCCTTCTTCTCAGACAAGGGCTGAGCAGTCATCTCAACAAGAACCCCGAACCAGAACGCAATATAATTCTACCCCTAGACATTATTCAGAAGAAAGTCGGCCAACCACTTTTATTCAACATCAGCCTACTTTTTATGTGGTTTCTCCACAATTGCCCAGCGAGCCTTTAAGGAATCTTTATCGACATGATCTGCCTGAGCAACGCGTGTCTGACCCATTGAATAATATTTATGCTGCTCCAAGCAGCCAACCTAGAGGGCTTCAGCTTCCTGAAGTGACTCAAACAATTGCTACCGCATCTGGGGTACCAAAGCCTGTGCGCAGGTTTTCAAGTGAAGACAAAAGAGAAAACACGCTGTTACGAGAAATACGTGATGTTCTAAATGAGCTACCCAAGGGAGAATCCATCAGCAGGAATATGGTTATTAAAAGACTTGGTTGGGCATCAGCGACGCTTAAAAAATATTTAGAAAATTTAATTCAAAAAGGTTATATATCCGAATGGCCAAATTTTACGATAAAAGGGCAAGCATATCTTAATAGTATTTTAGATAATCCGCACGCATTTTTACTAAATGAAAAAGACACAGAAAGCGCTGAATCTCAACCTGTTAAGCGCAAACGTCTAGTGGAAGCATTGATGTTGAGAACTGCGACCAAAAGTTCTTCTGTTTCCGGTGAGCCAATTGCAACGGAATTTATTGAGGAGCTAAGCCCTGGTAAGACATTAACTTTTTCAGCTGGACACAAAAGAGTTAGAACGACTAGAGAAGATTTTATAGCAATTCCCTCGGAACCTAAAAATAACGATAAACCGTTGGATGAAAATGAAGCTCGAAGAATTAGAGGTGAAATGAGATTCAGCAAAATCTTGCTATAGTTATTATCCTTCTGCGCACGCGTGATGTGCGCAGAAGGATTTTCTCTTTTTATTTGTTATTTCTAGTTTTATTTCAAAAGTTGTTTAACTTGTTAAATCATTGCAATTTGCCCTTTAAAAGTATTAAACTCCCTCAGGATATTTAATACAAGGGACAAGACATGCCTTTTTTTTCTTATTTCTCTATGCATATTAGTCCTCTTACCTTATTTGGCTTAATTTTATTATTGGGCTTAATTGGCGGTGAAATTACCAGATTAGTTCGATTTATCCCACGAATTTCAGGTTACATTGCGGTTGGCTTTTTAGTTGGACCTAGTGTATTTGATATTATTAACCCATCATTATTAGTTGATATTCGTTTATTTGTTGATATTGCATTGGGACTTATTCTATTTGATTTAGGCCGACAGCTAGATTTTACATGGTTGCGTCATGATCCCAGCATCATTTACATGTCATTGGCAGAATCAAGTTTTACTTTTATTTTAGTATTTGGGACGCTATCATTATTAGGAATTTCAACAACAACTGCATCAATGGCTGCTGTCATTGCAATCATTAGTTCGCCAGCAGTCATTATTCTGGTGACAAATGATCTTTCCTCTGAAGGGCCTGTAACACGAAGAACGCTTATATTAACAAGCCTAAATAATTTAATTGGGTTGACGTTATTCACTTTGCTACTTCCTTTAGCTAAGGTAAACACAGCAGCCAACGTATCTTCTTTTGCATTTTATATACATAAATTAGGCGGTGCGTTAGGGCTAGGATTATCTATTTTTCTTGTTGCTTTGATACTAGGCGCAGTCATTGGAAAACGAAAGGAAAGTCAATTTGTTTTATTTGTTGGATTAGCTTTGTTAACAATTAGCTTAGCTAAAGTTTTTCATCTTTCTATTATGTTGTCACTTTTTGTTTTTGGCGTTGCAGCACGAAATTTTGATTATAAACATGTTTTGATTGAAGTTGATTTTGCCTGGAGCGCACGTTTATTTTTTATCATTATGTTTGTTGTCACAGGTATACAGCTTAACGTGCAAGGATTTACAACAAGCACTTTGGTTATTTTAAGTTTTGTTTTAATGCGTTTTTTAGCCAAAACCGCTGGTGTTTGGTTATTTGCTAAAAAAAGTCGTCTCACCAAACAGCAAACCGCAGCTATTAGTCTTGCGTTAACACCCATGTCTGGTTTTTCAATTGGTATGGCAATGACATTATTGGAGGTTAACCCTATATTGGGGCAACAGCTGATTATGATTATTACCTCAGCTGCGACTGTCTTGCATACATTTGGCCCTATCCTGACACAATATGCACTTCTTCGCACCGATGAAGCCTTAACTAATAATTAAGAGGTGCTTTAATGAGCAATTTAATACCGTTTAATGGACAATCTTATCCAACCATGGGCGTTGAATTAGAATTACAACTAATCAATCTGCAAAATTTTAATTTAGCAACTGAAGCGAAAGACTTTCTGCGAAGACTAAGTGAAACCTCACTCAAAGGTGAGATTAAACCTGAAATTACGCAAGCGATGATTGAAATAAACTCTTGCGTACATGAGAACTACGATTCATTAATTAAAGAGCTGAATAATTTGCGCACGTTTATTGCTCGCGAAGGTTATCAGACGCATATTGGGATCTGTGGTGGCGGCGCTCACCCTTTTCAAAAATGGAAGAAGCAGCGTATTTTCCCGACAGAACGCTTTGCCCATGTTTCCGAGCAATATGGTTATTTAGCAAAACAATTTACCGTATTTGGTCAACATATCCATCTAGCTTGCCCAAATGGCGATGATGCGCTTTATTTATGTCATGCTTTAGCGCGTTACATTCCTCATTTTATTGTATTATCAGCAGCCTCCCCTTTTCATCAAGGCGTCGATACATCTTTTGATTGCTCTCGTCTAGGTAGCATTAGTGCTTTTCCACTTAGCGGAACACCACCATGGGTCGTTTCTTGGCATAAATTCGAAGATTATTTCGACAAAATGTTCAAACTCGGTGTTGTTAAAAGTATGAAAGATTTTTATTGGGATATACGACCAAAACCAGAGTTTGGCACCGTCGAAATCCGCATTTGCGACACCCCTCTGACAGTAGAAAAAGCAGCAGATATTGCAGCTTATGCGCAGATGTTGAGAGTTTGGTTATTAGAAAGACGCCCCGTTTTATCTCGTGAACTGTATTATACTTATCTTGTTAATCGCTTTCGTTCTGCACGCTATGGTTTTGATGCGATAATTGTTGATCCTATCAAAGAAGAGCACCTTTCCTTAACCGATGATATTTTACATACATGCGATCAATTAGAGGATTGCGCAAAGCTTTTAAAGAGCACTGAAGCGTTAGAGCGGATCCGCGGCTCTGCTATGCGGCGAATGAATGGAGCAACTTGGCTGCGCGAACAATATTCTCAAGCAGAAACATTTGAAGATACGGTAAGACTTCAAACTAATTTATGGATGGAATAAAGATATCATTGTTGTTTAATCAATAATTAGACATCTATCAAAAATTTTTGTTTGACATATAGTATTACTTTATTCAATATTAAAGATGGGTCAAGAAGGAGGTGAACCATGGAAAGAAATATGTTACTCGCCTCTATTTTACCAACCACTCTTTTTCTGCTAATGACATCAAATGTAGCGCAAGCAGAGTACCAAGTTAGTTCGCAACTAAATAAGCTCTGTCAGATTGAAGAAATCACGCCACTCTCCGCTCAACAAGTGATCCAAGATCACCTTTGGTATAAAACTAGCAGTAAAAAACGTCGCACAAGAAGCACTTTAAAATTGCGTCCGGATTATTGGCTTAAAATTGGCCCCAAAAACGCAATTAAAAAGCAGTTTAAAATTGAATCTGAATTATTTACAAAGCAACTGCATCCAGCTTTTGAATCGAAACCGCGTAAAACAAAATGCAATCTTACCAATATGGTAATAAAGACAAATATTAAGCATTTCAATGTCGATGCGAAAGCTTCGCTAGATGTAAATGATGCTGCTAAATTTGGCATGTTTGCTAAAGCAGGTATTTCGTATGCCAAAGAGAAATATTCCGTTAATGCCTATCAAACAAACTCATTTTCTATTTCCAACAAAAAGTCCGTTTCAAAAACGACGGTTGGTTTTGGCTATGAGCTGACCCAGAATATCAGCACCAATATTTCATTAATTCAAGAATTTAAACCTACAACAGGCAGTTATCTTAAATCGACCAACTTTCCTGGCGCCAGAATAGCTCTTATCAATATGGCCGTTAAAATCTAACCTGTGCATATTCAATCGTTCAATAAAACAAAATTCCTTTAAAAACCAGCAGCTTAAAAATGAATGAACTAACAGCTGAGCCATTATATGTTGGTGTGATAACATATATAGATGTATAGATGTATTTCAAAAATGAGATAGCTTATGGGCTTGGGTAGTGATTGGAATGCGCTCATCGGGATATATGAACAAGAAGCACCAGACGGCGGGCCGTCTGCTGTGGCTAATAGCGAAAAGGTAGATGCACTATTAAGTGAAGAAGCAAAAAAAGCACTTTATAACGGCATTGAGCTTGTAAAAGATGCTAAAGGTATTGAAATTGATATAAAAGACGCAAGAATTGCATTTTTGGACTATCTAAAAACCAATTTTTCTTCATTTGATATAGCTTCTACTCGGAATCAAAATACAATCAAAATGGAAGATTTTTTAGGAGAAGAAGGGCTAAAACTATATAAAGCTGCTATTGAAGAAGAAAGAAATTCCAAAGCATTTAGAAATGCTGTTTTCTTAAAATCAACAACGCATTATGAGGGTGAGAAATGGGACAAAAGAATGGTCCTGTGGGTTGGAGGCCCCTCAGCATCAGGAAAAAGCTATGCAGCAGAGGCCGTTGTAAAAAAAATGGCTGAGGAGGTAATGCCCTCTAGCGGTGAGCCTGGTGGAAATGATGTCGTTTCAATAGATGGTGGGATTGAACGCGAAGTTTCGCAAATGAGACAAATGGTGCTACAAGCTGCATTAGCCAATGGGTTTAAGGGGATTGAAAATTTACACTCCCATACTAAATTAGGTACCAAAAAACATATCCAAAAAGCCGCATTAATATCTGATAATTTAAGTATGGTGATCCCTGCTACGTTTACACGAGGGCTACAATCAGAAAAAATGTCAAAATTTGAAAGCATGAATGTAGTTCATGCTTTTTGCGAAGTTAAAGCAGAATCTGGCTACGAAGATCGCTTTCAACAATCTGTTAATTTTAGTGGTGATTCAAGAGCATGGAATACAAGAGATTTTAGAACTACTGATATAAAAATGAATAATTTGAATATTGGATGTGAATCGAAAAAATATGAGCCCAAATATTTTCAAATAGGAAAAATTGCATCAGAATTGGCTCGAAAATTCTTTGAGCTCAATAGCAAAAGCAAAATAACTCTCACAATCACGAATGATCTCGTTTTTCTTAAGAAGGATCCAACAGGAAACTGGGTTGAATGCAAAAAAAATGATGTTCCTGAAATCAAAATGTCATCTCGTGATTTTAGCACATGGCAGAAATATGCTTCTCCTTCAGGTGCACAGATGTATATTCTAGGGGAGCTTACTGAAAAGCAAGAATCGGCACTTAAAGATTTAAATACACATCCTCGTAAAGGATTGGAGGAATGGCATAAAATTTGTAAAGAAAATAAGTTTTTGAGCCCGCCCCTGATTAGCCTTAAAGGGAAATCCTTAAAGCAAAATAACAAATCTGGTGCCACAGAAGGGTTAAAACGCGGCTCATCCTTTATGGATAAGATACAAAAACAAGGTAAAAATTTGGTTAAAAAGCTTCCCCTCTCTCAACATCTCTCCACACCTCAACATGACTCTGCTTCTGAGAAAAAAACGCACCACTCTACCCCCCAACAAGCACCCAGCTCTACATCAGAGAAGCGAGATAGACGAGTTACCTTTGCAACTCTTTATAATCATGTACAGAATAATCATCAATCGACAAGTTTAAATCCATTATATAAAGAGAGAGCTCGCTCCGGGACAACACTAGATGACCCTGCACCTCACAACGAACCCTCTAAGGGACGTCGAGCAACAAGAGGTTGATATTATCATATTCAGATAACTTAATTTGTCGTGTTTTTACTTAGTTTATTCAATAACTATTTATTTTTTATGACTCACAGAGTATGATGGCCCTACTTTAACGCTGTAAAAAGTCTGAAATAACTATGTTAACAAATGTATCTACAGCAAGTGCTGCCCTTGTTACAAGCACAGAGTCCACATATAACTTTGCCTACTGTCCGGTCCGCACTTATACAAATTCATCACAAAAATATATACATAGCCAAGATGATGCCTTAGCCAGAATCATACACGAAATGAGGATGCGAGCCGAATGTTTACCTTATGGCTTAGGAGTAGGTATATATAACGCCTATAATAGTTCTCGTGTCCAATATAATGAAAATCAAAAAACATCTTACGTAGAAAGTGTAAAGATTAAATCTGATAAGCAATCAAACGATACTTGTGCGCTCACTGAACATGATGGTTTGGTAGAAGAAATTTGTCCTCTACCTTCACAAGATGATGCAGTTATAAGCAAGCCAAAACAAACTGATGATACTTGTGCGCTCATATCACCATTTGATCATGATTTTTCAAAAGTAGAAGAAATTTGTCCTCTATCCCCACAAAGCGACACAGTAGTAGAGGAAGAAGAAATCGAAGAACTAAGTGAAGAAGATGATTCTGATGCATCGAGTTATTTTGATTATATTTCATCGATAATGGACTATGTAGTTGACTCCGTAAAGGAATTCGCACGGATCTCTTTACAAAAAGCGCATGATCTTTATGAGATAATTCAAACATCTTTTGAGCAAGCAGAACAACCAGCGCAAAGCGCAACAACAGACAATTTAACGTGTGCACTCAAAGAAAATACGCCGCAAGCGCTTATGCTTAGAGCAAAACCGCCAACAATCGAAAGGATCTTTAATGACGAAATTTTAGGTGTTAGCCGTCAAAGAGATAAACTCTTAGCAAAGCTTTCAACATTTTATCAAGTTCATTCGAATGAAGTAGATAATATTAGGCAGTTTTGTCAGGCAATAGAAAGAGCAAGCTTGTCTGGCCCTATCAAATTATTGGTAATAGAAGCACATGGTACCGCTTCCACCATGAGATTAGGCTCAGAAACTATTAGTGTTGAAGATTTTTTTAATGGCCAACAAGATCTTTCTTGTTTAACACTCATGGCACCCAACGTTAAGGTAGTACTTGCCTCATGTGATACAGCACATGATCATCAGCATACATTTGAAAATGGTGATATCATCTCTTTTAATACCCAGAAATTATTTGCGCATTATGTCCCTGGCGGTACAGTTTATGCTGCAGATTTTACGGTATTAAAAGGATCGGTAGATATTACGTTGCAACCAACTTTCAAGATCCAGGCCTATGGAACCGATTTCACTCATGCGATGAGTCATATATTCGAATGGAGGCAGTTCATAGAAAATATGAAGAAAATTAATAGCGCCTATGTAAAAATTCCACTTTATTACCTTGGTTACAAAGCGCCCGCACGAAGAGAAATGATAGAAATCTCTCCTCAAAATGGCACCTTGGTTCATGATACGTTAAGTTATTTTAAGATGAAAAAAAATGATGAAAAACCAAGATTAAAAAATTGTAACCCCTTAAAAGGGCCCTCCAGTGTCAGGAAGTTAGGTCCTGTTTAAAGTCAAGTATGCTAAACCTACTGAGAAAATAAAGCCTCTTATAAGAGGCTTTTCTCTAACTTAATTATTTAACTAGAATTTTATTATTTGTAGTGGTTATTTGTGGTTCGCTAACAGTGGGACCGCTACCGTTTGCAGCTTTAATTGCCCAATAAGTGTAATATCCAAAACGGTAAGATTGCTTATCGCCTTCTACCCATTTGTCATAATCACTTTTTTCTTTAGGCTGTTCCTTTGGTTGTGTTTCCTGTGCTCCATAGCCCAACATATACTTCAGTCCGTACCCTAGACGATATGAGCCTTTACCCTGCTTCCACAAATCAAAGTTGGAAGGGGAAGGTTTCTTTTCAACTGGGGTTGGTGGTAGCGATACCACTTTTATTTCTTCTTTCTTCTCTTCTTTATCTTCTTTTGCTTCTTCGTGGGCAACGACTTCTTCAATCAAGAATAATCTGTCTTCTATCTCTAGGCGCTTTATCATGTCGCTTAATGTTGGATCGCCATACTTTTGTGCTAAATCTTCAAATTCTTTTGTAACATTCTTAGCGGTTCGCCAACGAGGATCACACATCCACAGATCGCCCGTTGTAGAGTCACGATAAACTGCCCAAGTGTGCGCACCAATATAGTTACCATTGACCTTTAAGCTAGAACGATATTGACGCACGCAGCCTTCTGGCAAGAGCCCTTTTTCGACTAAATGTGCTAAAATGCTTGCCGCAAGTAATCCTTTATGCCTACAAACTAAAATTTTCTTCTCTACGAGCTCATCAAAATGAACATCGATGTGTGCATCTGGATGAAGCATAGTTCTTTTTTGAATTAAAAATTGCGCTAGTTTTGCATCAAGACTGCGCTCTACGCCCCTATCTGATATACCTTCTATTGCTGTTAATTCATTAATTAATGTATTAACGAGCGTAAGCGTTTCGCTTATATCTTTACCTCGGCAGGCGTGCTCAGCTTTGTGTTTAATGACAAGGACAGGATCAGAATTTTCATCAAAAAATAGTCTTTCTCTTTCTTTGGTAGAGCCCAATGATACCCAACGAGAATGAGTACTGTTAACCCAATTTAATTTAGAGTTAACAACCTGCCAATTTTGATCGGCATAAGTTACTTCAGGAGCATCGCCATGCATTTTTACTGAAATAACCGATCTTTCTAATAATTCTAATTCAGGCATTTTGTTCATTTGTAACATTTAATATCTCCCACGCTTGAGTTAACATAATGACTCATTAGTGAGTGAATATCTACTTACTACAGACAAATGAAAGTAACTATACGATAAATAACGGATTTACATGTAAATACACACTAATTAGGAGAAAATACTATCGAATCTATATATTAAAAAGGTGTGACACAGCATTATTATCGAATCGTTTTCCTTCTTCGATATAGCCAAGAACAGTTGCTTCATGTTGCCATCGTCCTTGACGCATGATGGCACTAAAACTTGCCCCTTTTTTGCTTGCTTCGGTAGCAAATCCTCTGCGCATACTATGACTTCGATAAAGGTAAATGTCTTGCATATTACAAGCTTTTGCAATCGTTTTGATGATGATATTCACTTGGTTAGGTTTTATTGTTTCTGTTTTTATATACCCTTCTTTTCCAATTTGTTTAAAAACAAAACCATTTTGATCCGGTGAATGTTCCCGCCAAACTTGTAACGCATTCACAGCACATAACGCTTTGTTGCCATAAGGAATAGCACAAAACTGTCCCTCACCTGCTTGATCTGTTTTTGAGCGCGGGATCAGTATTTCTATTCCCTCTGGTAACCAACGAATATGCTCCCACTGAATTGCTACTAATTCACTGCGACGAAATGCACCAAAAAAACCGATTTGCAATAAAGCATTATTACGAATATCAATTAAACGCGATGATGACTTTAGATAATCTACCCATTTTAATAAAACTGCTAAGGTAAGAGGTAAGGCCTTATTTTTGGGTTTACCATGAACGTGTCTTATTCCCTTCATGGTTTTGCGTACGCCAAGACTAGCCGTTGGATCGACAAAACCCTGGCTCAGGTGCCAATTCTTTAAAGATGTAAGTTTTCTAACAAGTGTTCGCGGATTAAGGCGCATTGCCTGTTGCTCAAGATATCTAATGATGCAATCACTAGATGCAGGCAATAACCCTCCGCATTGAATAAAATGACGAATATCTGCTTGATAGGCGCGACGCGTGTTAGCACTGGTTGCCGCATGAATATAATTTAAGACGCTATGCTCTGTGATTGTCTTCTCAGCTTGTTGTAGTGCTGAAACTTGCTCTAACAATACAATTTCTTGTTTTGAGCTTGTCACTTTCTCTCCTTTCGTACCACAAGACTATGCACGCTCATATTATATCCATTTTATACCATCGATAAACAATATTATCATTGGTTAAATATTGAACTATTTTTATCGTTTTAAAAATAAATATAACGTTATATTATGTATTATGTTTTACGTTATGAAACTGTAGGGAATGCACATGGGACGTATTGGGGTAGCTTACCAAGATGTTGATCAGGCAATTGAAATATTGCTTTCGAAACAAAAAAATCTCACTGTCGATAATATTCGTGAAGTGTTGGGAACGGGTAGCAAGAGCACCATTGCTCGTCACTTAAAAACATGGAGGGAGAACCATTCTCAAAATGAAAATGAGTCATCTTTACCTTTAGAGCTTCTTCAATCGGTCAAAATGCTTTGGGAAAGATTACAGGACCAGGCAGAGGGTTCGATCAATCAATATCAACAAGAGGCTGATAATCAAATCGCAAATATGCGGACACAATTAAATGAGGCCCTCCTCGAAAACAATGAATTTAAATTGCTCATACAGCAGCTAGAAAGTAATTACCTTGCTAAGATGGAAGAAAGTCAGCAATTAGCAAAGATGCTTAATTCAGAACAAAATGAAAAAAATAAACTTATTGAGCGCATGGCTTCTTTTGAGCTTAGATATCAGGAAAACAAACATGAGTTGGATAGATTGCATTCACTATTCAAGCATGCACAAGATAATTTAGAACACTATCAAGTTGCTACTTCTCAATTACGCCAAGAACAAACATTACTTCTTGAAAAGCAACGGAACGAATATGAACAAAAAAATAATGAACTCAATAATGCTATAACACGCATTACCCAAGAAAAATCTTTAGCACTGGCACAAATGGAGCACCTTAATCAGCGTTATGTTGAATTGCAGCGTGAGCATCAGCAAATGGCGCAAATGCTTAAAACCCAACAGGGTGATTACCAGCAGTTATCTCTTACTCATCAATCTTTAGAGCAAATGCAATATTTTTTAAAAGAGCAATATCAACAACAAGCCGATTCCCTTCAAATCAAAACAGATCTTGAAATTGAACTGCGTGCACAATTAACGGCGATACAAGAGAAAGCAAATGCCACTGTTGCAGCACTGACTAAAGCAGAAGAAAAAATCTCATCTTTACAACAAGAGAAAGAAACGCTTTTTTACCAAAAGATAAATACAGAAGCAGAACTCAAACAATTTCAGGCACTTTTGTCAAAAAGTGTCGCTCAAGAAATTGAAACATAATCTTACCAATTATTCAGAGACAACTAACACACTAAAGTCCTTGTTTTTTACAGCAAAAATTGATGCTAACGATAAATTTTTATGACATGTTTGTAGTACAATATAGTAAGCATCTATTCACTTTTGCTAATTTAAATCAACGTTATTTACATTTTTATATTATTGATTAGAATAGCTCCGACGATGCCGTAAAAGAGGTTATTAAACAATTCTTTTTTACGGAAAGTAACGTTCGTAGTAAGAACGTTACAATTTTGGCGCTCAAGGATGAGTGCCTTTTTTTTTATGAAGAAATTTAGTGAATTTTACTCGCCTTACTTGATGGTAAGCGAGCAATCAAATGCATACACTGATTGCTCAAATGTTTTTATCGTACTTTCTTTTTCCTTTCCACATCACATCTAAACTGTTAAAGGGTTATTAGGCACAGCTGAACGAATCTTTAGCAACCCAATCGTTAATAGTGGAAAAATAAATACGCTTATCATAAACCACGTCAGCAAGCCATACCCTTGCATAATAAGCTTTACCAAACCAAATTGTGACAATCCAAACACAATGACCAAAAGTGCTATTATCCATCTGTTTTTGTTTTTCACAGGGGCCATTCTTTCGTTAAAAGCGTGAACAAGCCCTACTCCAGTTTCAACTAATGTGCCTATAAGGATAGTGGAAAAAGAAATCGTCAATAAAGGGATCGCTAATTTTTCCAGCATAAATGTTGACGGAACGATTGTGTGCAAAATGGTTGGATATTCGGTTAGCAAAGCCATAAAAAGCAAAATGCCAGGAATGCTAGCAAGTGGTCCTGCCAATAAACCTGAAATGATAGCTTGTTTTGTAGTTTTAAAATACCGCAAAGTAAATAAGATAGCTGGAATACAGCCTAAATTGTAACTTGCATATTTGATACCATTTTTTAACCAATTAGCGCCTGTTGGCGCAAAAGCAAAGACTCCAAATAGATTTGTATTTGAGTTTTTGTAACAACTGATTAAAAAAGCAAAAAAGACGAGATATAATAATATTGACCATAAAGAAAACATTTTTTCTATTGATCTGCTGCCTCTTCGAATCATGATAAAAATGTAAAAAAATGGCAATAAGAGGCCTATCATGTAGGGGAGCCCAAGTAGATCTTGTAACATACTTCCCACAGAAGCAGCGATGACTGATAACGCTATAATGACTAAATACAAATAGCAAGCCTCAAACAAAATCCAACCACGACCCAGTAATAATTTAAAAAAAGTTTTGTAATCATAAGCATGGTAAATTTTCGCTAGCACAAAACATAAAGCACAAATCACTGACCAAAATGCTGTTGTGATCAATAGACCATAAAATCCGTTAGTAGGTCCTAATGATAAAAAATATTGGACAATTTCCTGACCAGTACAATACCCACCTGAGATCACGATGGATTGAAAAGTGATCCCAGGCAAAATATAAACTTTAAAAAAGTTTGCTACAGACATGTTAAACCTACCCTATCTTACGTACTCCCAAGCCTGGTGAATCTACAGTTGACATCATGCCGTCCACAAGATGAAAGCCACCAGTCACAACATCGTTTTCAAGATCAAGGCTTCCATCTAAATCGATATACTTGGTTGCAGGTGATGAAAAAGCTGCATGTAAAGCTGCCGTAATACTAATGATGCTTTCATCCATACAACCCCACATCAGATCTATCCCCGAAGTCTCAGCCAAGGAGGCAATTTGTAGCGCACCATGAATACCGCCGCATTTCATCAGTTTGATATTAAAAATACCGCAGCAAGGACTAGGCGTTAGCATTTTAATAGCATCTTTCGCATTTAAAACACTTTCATCTAACATGATCATATTTAGATAATGTTTAGGCAATTGATATAATTGTGATGTATCGCTCACTTTCAAAGGCTGCTCTACAAATTCAATCTTGAGTTCTTTTGTTTTGTCAAGAAAGACAATGAGATCTTGTAAAGTATATCCCTGATTAGGATCAACCCGGATAGTGATTGTATTAGTAAAATGTTCTCTAAGCTTTATCAATCTCACCATATCTTCTTCGAGATTAGATCCTAATTTAACTTTTAATACTTTAAAGCCGCGAGAAATATATTCTTCGGCTTCTTGCAACGTTTCTTCAACATTTTTGATGCCTATGGTTATAGAAGTTGGCAATTGATGATGCACGCGCCCCAATACTTCCACTAGTGGCTTATTTAGGGTTTGAGCATAGAGATCATGTAATGCGATATCCATGGCCGCGCAAGCAGCAGGGGTTGCAGTTAAATGTGCATAGCATTCTCGTTTTAATAAGGAAAATTCATCAATATTTCGACCCTCACACCATGAGGTGCTGTTAACAAGACTCGTCAAACACGCATCTATGGTTTCCTTAGTAACCTCCGGTGAAGGAGAGGCTGCACCTAGCCCTATTTTTCCCTCATCTGTTGTTATTTCAACAATAACATTTTCAGCAGTAGTATGAGTTTTATAAGCAATTTTGTAAGGCCTAGTTAATTTAAATTGATGTCGGTAGGCTCTAATGTTTTTTATTTTCATCGGTTAGCTCCTTGTTGTTCTATATAATTTTTAATAATGGGCAATAATGAAGCCACTCCTTCTTCTCTCGGGCATACAACGGGTAAGTTGATTTCTTTAGTAATGCGCTCTTTTGCTTGTCGCCAATTTTCTTCAGTGAGGCTGCTTGTATTTAGTGTTACGGCTAAAACATCAGCACCATACATTTTGATCAACGCAATTTCATCATCTAGTTTAGGTAATGGATAAAAAATATCTGGTCCATGGTTATAATATTTCCTACCAGCTGGGTGCTGTAAAATGACACCTTTTGCCCCGCCGGAGCAAATAAACTCAGCACCGCAAGGGCCGCTTGGGTTTCGCAGCCCAGACTGTCCTTCTATAAAAATAATGTCTGGTCGTCTATCATTCACACAAGATACAATTGCATGCTCTACTTCGCCTGAGACAAAATCATTTAAAGTGCTATCAAAAATAAATCCATAGTTAAAACCTTGTAGCCATCCAGTTTGACCGGTATAAATCATTTCCGCATTGATCTCATGTTGATGACAATACTGATGAAGCATCAGCGCCGTGGTTCGTTTACCAATAGCACAATCAGTGCCAAGCACAGCAATCCTGGGTGTGCTTATAGAAGAAATTCTTCCCTTCCAAGCATGCAATTGATCAAATGATTTTGGTTTTCTAATATCAATGGCATAAGTTTGATGCTTTTCCATTAATGGCTTAAGATCGCTATGTTCACAAACAAGTTCATGTAAACCATTCACAATGCACAATTTTTTTTCAATGGCTGTCTTCAAATATTCTAACAAAGATGGCGTAATGTAACCGCCGCTAGTTGCAATTCCAACAATACAATGCGTTGGTTTTGTTTCAAGACGTTCCAATGCTTCTTCTATTGTTGCATAAACTGGAATATTTCTAGATTTTCCATCGACTATTGTGCCAGCATCTTTTCCAGCATGTACAGGATCTATGACCGCTTTTATAGGATAACGGCTTAATCCTGTGATGAGTCCATGTGCGGTTTTACCATGGACATCGTTAAGAAGCCCTGCTGTTAAAATAATTGCATTTTCTGCCATTTTCTCTCTCCAAAATTAATCTTATTAAACTATTAACGATTCAGTTTTACCCTGATTGAGATCATCTTTTTGATGTTGTTGTGCTTTATCAACACTTACTGTTAACTTTTCCTTAAAAATATCAGAAAGCTTTGCAAGTTTTTCAGGTTTCCTACTAAAATTAACTAATAAATGAACATTTTTGTTAAAGGTCGGCATACTTCTGTCTTCTTCATAGGCTACTTCTGGCACAATATGCCTAATCAAATCTACATTAGAAGTAATACAGTTGATAAAATATTCGTTAATAACTTCGCTTTTTTGTGGAAGCTCTTTCTTAGAAGACAAAAGCACTCTTTGTGTCTCTTCATCTTTTTGTGCCGTATAAGGAATAACCTTTCCACGTTCATCGTTTCTATTTATAGCATATCCAGGTTTAGTATAAATAAAGGAGAGCTTTTGATCCTCATCGAAGTACATTTCACGGTAAAATCTATCGAAATGAGGTTCATCGAAAGATTTGCTCTGATTAATTCTGCCAGTTTGATGTACTTTGCTCCAGGAAACTTTAACACCACAGTTTGATTTTTCATATAACCATCGACAAATAGCGGTTTGATCTAAAAAATAACTACGATTAGATTCATTGTAGGGAGCAATGCAATTTAAAATATTCCAGGTGTCTGTGCTGACTGTATGTTTAGCATCTTGGCTTACCCTATATTTGGGATGCGTAGCATTTTCAAGCTCAAAAGTGCTGATGAACTTAGCTCGAACTTCTAGATCTTCTCTAATTTTAAGATAGTTAGGATCTTTTATTATCTCGGAGGAAAGCTGAAGCTCATAATGCTTCTCAACTTTGAGATTTTTTAAAATATTATAAATTTTTTTAATATATTTATTTCTTGTTTTTGTAACATCATCACCTCTTTCACAACTTGAGTGTTGGCATTGATAGGCAAGATGATCTCCTATTAAAACATGGACTTTTGCGCCAGGCTCTAAAACTTGCCTTCGTATATCTTCTGCCGCAAGCAACATATTATAGATATCTATTGGTACGCCTTCTGATAATCCATATTTGAAGGAAACAAAACCAAATCCTACCATAATGTCTTTTTTCTTTTGCGCAATTACACCATAATTTTTGTCAATATAATCAGTATGGTTCCAACATAACGTAGATTTCTTCATCGCATCATTAAGTGTTTTCTTAGGTACAGCATGCAAACTTTCGCCTTGCATAAAAGCCTCCTTATCATTGTGGGGACAAAAAAAAACCCCGGCTTTTGGGGCCGGGGTTTTTAAATTCACTAGCGTTTTTATAGCATCATGCAATACCCAGCCTTTCGGTAAAGAACCAAAACAGAGCCAGCATCATTATTGATTTAAATAAAGATTTGGCCAAATTGATCATTTGACTAAGAGGCTTTAGTTTTAATAATAATGATGATAATTGCATAAATATCTCAAAAATAAATTAATAACTAATCAAACATATATAATTAAACTTTTAATGTCAATACTATTTTTTGCTGAAAAAGATTAACTGATAAACTGTTATTAAACCTATTTTAACGGTTTTATTTAGTCTCTAAGCGGTTGGATTGAAGCCTGTCTAAAACATTAAACAATAATGGGTTAATCAATATCGATATGATAGCACCAGCTAAAATCACGTCTTGAGCCTCTGTTGAGAGTAATTTTAACTTAACACCCAGCTCAGCAAGAATAAATGAGAATTCCCCTATTTGAGCAAGACTCACGGAAACAGTTAGAGCTGTAGTATGGGGGTAGCGAAAGGCTATTACTAATAAATAGGCTGCCAAGGATTTACCAAAGACGATAACGACTACGGTGGCAAAAACTAGCATAGGCTTTTGTATCAGAATCGCGGGGCTTAGCAACATTCCCATCGCAACAAAAAAAAGGACTGCAAAAGCATCCCGTAGTGGTAAAGTCTCTTCAGCTGCTTTTTGGCTTAATTCTGATTCACTCAAAATCATCCCAGCAAAAAAAGCGCCTAATGCGAAAGAAACCCCAAATAATTTAGATGCACCAAATGCCACGCCCAGTGCAATAGCAAGCACACAAAGACGGAATAATTCATGTGATTTTGTTCTTTCAGTAATTTGTAGAATCCAAGGGATCACACGTTTACCAACTATAAGCATTAACGCAACAAAAGCGATGATTTTAATAAGTGTGAATAGCAAGGCAATAAAAAGATTACTTTCAACACCGCCTTCTGTAGGCACGCCAGATAAGCTGTGATTTTTCAGAAAGCTTGCCAGTGCGGGTAATACGACCAGCGCAATGACCATAGCGAGATCTTCAACAATTAACCATCCAATGGCAATTTGTCCTCGATTACTTTCAAGCAACGAACGCTCTTCAAGCGCGCGCAATAATACAACAGTACTAGCCACAGAAAGTGAAAGACCAAAAATGAGCCCTGCCTCAAGTGGCCATCCCATTGCATGAGATACCCCGAGGCCCATTAATGTTGCAATGACAATCTGACAAATCGCGCCAGGTACGGCAATCGCTTTTACTTGCAGCAGATCTTTCCACGAAAAATGTAATCCTACCCCAAACATGAGCAGGATCACCCCAATCTCTGCTAATTCGTGAGCAATCTTTAAATCCGCTGTATATCCTGGAGTTGCTGGGCCAATAAAAACCCCAGCAAGAAGATATCCCACAATTGGAGATAAGCGAAAGTAATTGGCAAGCATACCCAGCACAAATGCCGCTACAAAGCCGGTAACAATCATTGTAACAAGAGGCAATGTATGGGGCATTTTGATCCTGTTTTTTTAATTAGTCATAGCTAAAGGAGACGCATATCTTATTCAAGTATGTGCTATGAGGGCTTGTTCAACAAGAAATGGTGGGATTAGAGAGGAAGAAAGGGTTATCAGGAATGTCTGATAACCCTCAAAAAGTAAGATTTAGTGGCTTTTACGAGCACTGCTTCTTGTCGTGCGACGATTCTCATTTTCTGCAACTTTTTCAGCTGGAGCATGACGAACCAAATCTTTCAAAGCGGTAAATTGACGGCGACCGCTTTCATAGGTTTTGTCGTTAGCGACATTAGCACTAAATTCATTCTCGAATTTATGCTGCCATTTCGCTAATTTTTGCTCTAATTTTGCTTTAAATGATTCAGCTTTAGGTGCTTTTTCTTTTGAAAAATCAATCTGCTTATCCCAGATCCCTAAGCCCCAGAAAAAGCGTTGCGCTATTGTTCCGCCTACCAAGGTACCTAATGCAGCAACGGTGCTAGCGAATCCTGCAACGCCATATTGTAATGCTGATAGAACAGAAGCGTTAGTAATGTAAGCCGCAGCGCTTTGCCATACTGGTAAAGCTAACAAACCTGCCATGCTGCCGAAAAAGACACCATATACAGCAACACCCAAAGCACTTAATAAGACTGCTGTTTTTAAGGTTTTCTTCAGGCTGATTTTATCGCCTAAAGCAAAATCTTTTGAAAAGATGCTATGTATATCACGCATCAAGTTCTCAGCGAGATCAAAAGCACCAAATTCTTCACCGCACCATTTAGCCAAAACAACGCCAAGCGCTGTAGCGCCGAATAAAAGTGGTGTTGTATAGGTTAAAGACAATACGGCTATCATCGTTAAAATAAGAGCCGTTCTTTGCGCCATGTAATGCGCCGCTCTTTCAATCAAAGTGGTTTTGGCCGCAGGATTGATTAAATTTACTTTAATGGAGCGAGGGCCACCTGCTTTTAAACCAATTAAGCCTAGATTCTTTAAGTAATCATCGATTTGATATTTATAGACAGTTGGCGCAAGCGGTTGTCCATTTTCGATACGATAATTAAATTCATCTTCAACGCGCTTTTGGATCCCACGTGCAGATTTTTTATTATCATCCGAATAATGCACAGGCAAAACACTTAATTCAAAGGGTGTTTTTGCTTTACCTTCGCTTGTATAAAGTTCCGCATAAAAAGATTGTTTTTTCTTTTGTTGCGCACTGGCTTTAGGATGTTTTTTCAACCATTGTGCTTCTTCTTGTTGAGCACGTAAGCCTTTTACTTTAGCTAATTCATAAAGTTCGGGCACAAAGGTACCAACAGTTTTGTTGTCTTTGGTTATCAGCGCCTTAAATGCAATGTCATAATGGCGAATCGTGGGGGGAGCCTCTTTAGGATCAACCCAAAGGACGTATGCGTCCTTTATGATGGTTTTGAAATCCTGCCATAAATCACCAACATCGAAAGCCAATCGTGGCATAAGCACCTCCAGGGCTAAAAAAACACAACCTTCCATCCCAACTTCAAATTCATCCCTGAAAATGCATATTTATACTTAATATGCACAAGATTTCAAACCTACCATGGCAATAAGAACTATTCAATAAATTTTTGCAATTTATTTCAAATCAAGTGAAGTATAACTTTTAAAGCATTGAACCCTTAATTTCCTTCCTTGCAGAAGACTGTTTTTACACGAATTTATTTCTTGAACGCTTTTATTTATTTTTGGCTTTTTTTATTTAAAGAATACAGCGCAATTGCACTTAAGCTAATAAAATTAGTCTTTTAAACGATTAAATGATATTTGCCACATAATTGAATCTGTTTATGACGTTTGTATGAATCGTCTTTCGTTAATTTTGCGTGAATGAAGACAAATAATGTTCTTCTTTGCAGAGGTGTGTATCTTATTTTTAGTTGATTAACTTAAAATAAGAGGATATGCATCAATCTTTCTTTCCTATTCTATTTTGAGAATTATACTAAATAAGGAACTCCTCTTGCGGATAGGCCGCCAAAAGAATCTAGGTAAATATGCTCATGAGAATAATCAAATCCTTAGCACTTGGACTGTCCATATTTTCAACAGCAGTATTGGCTGAAAATCAAGAATTACAGATAAATCTTAAATCTTTCGAAGTTATCCATCCTCAAGAAAAGCGTGGCGATGAGCTTTACATCAGTATTACAGAGTTTTCCAAAAACAACCTTCCACGTAATTATAAAGTTCCTCCTTTTCCATCTCATTGGCTATCACGGTATTTAAATAGCTTTAAAGAGATGACACTTTGGCGAAAAAGTTTTGAACAATGTGAGCCATTAGATTTATTGATTACTTTAGTTGAAGAAGACGCCGAACCCTGGGATCCTGACGATTCTTTGGGATCCGTTAAATTGCAGATTAGCTGTACCAATGGCAAGTTGGAAGAAAAATGGATTATCCCAAACTCAGAAAAAGTATCCGAGATAGCTAAAAAGAAAAATGCCTTTCATTTCAAAGGAAGTAATGCGCAATATGATATGCAATTTAGTTTAGATAATGTTGCGGTGAAACCATTGGATAAGATAAAACCCAAAGAAGCGATTCCACAAAAACAGTAAATCGCTCTACCCTTTCTGCGCCTCTCCCTTTAATTCGTAGGTTGGGCCGTGTTGGGCGCCTGATGGCCCAACCTACTTCGCTGTCGAAGTTTTAACGAAGGTATACGAGGAGTTTTATTCAAAGCTTGCGTTTAAAACTAAGATAAAAAATAACTAATGTTAAATAGTAAATAAAAGCCGGTTTAATCACAAAATTGATAATAACTAAAAAACGGTAAAATAATTTCTGTGTCTTCCAAAGAATATAAATAGTATCTTTTAAACCAAGGTGAGGTTCTAAGTTCAGGTAGAGTTTTATTGTTATCACTTTTATGATGTAAATTGAAACCAACATTGATATACAAGCAAATACGTGTCTAAAAACATATAGCACACCCATGCTAAAAAATAGTTTCATTTTTTATGATGAGAAATTGGCTTATATATAATGCTAAGCACGACTGAAAAGGCCAATACACTGGCAATCACGGTCAATGATATGCCAATAGGGATTTTATACCAATATGCAATGAGCATCTTGCAGCCAATAAAAACTAATATCACAGATAGACCGTATTTAAGAAAATGAAATTTTTCGGTCATATTCGCAACCAAAAAATACAAAGCACGCAAGCCTAAAATGGCGAATATATTTGATGTGAAAATGATAAATGGATCATCAACAATCGCGAAAATTGCCGGAATACTATCAACAGCAAAAATGATATCGCTAATCTCAATAAAGATCAGCACTATAAAAAGTGGCGTTGCATAAAGGAGGTTTTTTTGACGGATGAAGAATTTTTCACCTTGAATTTCTTTAGTAGTGCGTATATGTTTCTGTAACCAAATTAGTAAAGGATTTTTATCAATGCTAGGTTCATCATCTGCCATAAATAGCATTTTAATACCAGTAAAAACCAAAAATGCACCAAATAAATATAAAATCCAATAAAATTTAGCAACCAGCCATACGCCAGTAATAATCATAATAAAACGCAAGACGATAGCACTTAATACCCCAAAAAGTAAAACACGACGTTGATATTTTGCAGGTACAGCGAAATATTTAAAAATCATTACAAAAACAAACATATTATCAACTGAAAGGGACTTTTCTATTAAATACCCCGTAAGAAATTCTAACCCCCTTTGATAAGCAACAGCGGCATCTTTTGTTTCCCAAAGGTACCACCATAGTAATAAATTAAATAAAAGTGCTAAGCAAATCCAAGTAATACACCAACCTAACGCTTCTTTAGTAGAAACATGATGTGCCTTTTTGCCACCCAATAAAAACATATCTATAGCAATCATAATCAGAATAAATAGGAGGAATCCTACCCACATCCACCAGGTGGCTATTGTATGAACTTCGTGTCCCACAATGTTCTTATTTATAACTAATGAGTTGTTTTTAAGTATAGTAAACAAGAGCAATATGCGCTTTTAGCAGGTTTACCCCCCTTCAACGTCTTTAGAGCGATGCGGTGTAATAACGTGAATATATATTCACATTTAAAAAGCCAGATAAATGCGCACTTTTAGATAGATAAATCGTATTTAACTCGCTTTGCGTTTTCTGTAGCATAAGCAATAAGTAATTCAAATTACTTACGAAATATTGATAAATAATCAAGGGGAAAAAAACATGCTTACTTTAAAAGAACTGCAACAGATCCAATACACGCCTGCTGAACAAGCTCAAATTGATAAGGAATTGGAAATTGTTCGTTTGCAAAAATTCAGTTACGAAATTCATCAAAAAATGGAACAAAAAAAGGAACTGAAAACAAAAATTCAAGAAGAGAAAGAACAAAAGAAGAATGAAAATGTTTCATTAGCGGCACCTAGCATTTTAGACGAAGTAAAAAATGCTTTATCTTCCGTCAAAGCAGAAATGGAAAAACATAAACAGGCACGGTCATATAATAAAATGATGCCGGCTATTTATGTCGAAGTCTCTCCCAATATGAAGAAATCACGTCTTTGGTAATATCCTTGAAATACCTCGCTATATTAAGCGAGGTATTTCTCCTCATGAGGAGCCTTTATGCAACATTCCGGTCCTCGCGCATCTCATGCTCAAGTACGCTTGAATGATAACAGTTTAATGCTTTTAAAAGGCATGGAATATTTATTGTCAGGGCAAGAAGAGAAAGCTTTGGCATTATTCAAACGTAAACCTTTTCTTTTAAATAACATAGATAAAAGCATGCCCATTACGCCTTTAATGGCCGCAGCCTCTAAAGAACATCCTTGCTGCATCGAAACATTTACCTGGATCTTACAACGTACTCAAAATATAAATCATAGTACTAATACTGGTAATTCTATTATACATTGGTTAGCGAATTTAAATTATCATGTTTTTTTGAGCACTCTGCTTGCTAAAAGAAAGAGTGATATTAAGATTAATCAACTAACCAATAATAAGGAAAGTCCTACCTTTATAGCTTGTTATTCTGGTTCTCTTGAATCATTGCAACTGTTTATTGATGCTGGAGCAAATATTCATATCCCTAATGCACAAGGAACAACGCCTCTGCAGATAGCTTGCGCTCAAGGACATGCTTGCTGTGTGGAACTATTGTTACGCCATGGCGCTCTAATAGAGCAATGTGATTATGAAGGAAAGAACGCATTTCACTATTTAGCATTAAGCCAGTCGGTAGAAATACTTAACTTACTTATGCAAGCAAATGAAGCAGGCTTAAAAGTAAAAACCAAAAAAGGAAATCTTCCTTTTGAGATAGTTTTAAATCAAGGACATGAAAACTTTGCTACATTATTGAAAAAACAAACAGAAAATGTTCCTAATTTGAAAAAAATATGCGCAAATGCGATTTGTTTTCATTTTAAAAATGAAGATCGTAGCTTTAGAGAAGTATTTGCAAATCAACTATCTTGTTTACCATTAGAAGTCATAGAGTATATAGAAAATATTTGGCGCTTAAAAGCACGCCGAAATTCAAAATAAATGTCGTGATTTTTTAATTGATCTTTGTTAGCATATTCAACATATTGGTGCAAGTAAAGATTAGATAAAATGAGCATTTCTCCCTCCTCTATTAAAATTGCTTATAATAGAATTCAAGCTTATGTTAACACCACACCTATCTTACAATCGTCGCTTCTAAACGAAATCCTTTCTTCCCATCTTTACTTTAAATTTGAAGGGGCACAAAAAGTAGGCGCATTTAAAGCAAGAGGCGCAATTAATACACTCTTATCATTAAAAGAAATGAATCACTTACCCAAAGAAATTGTAGCATACAGCTCAGGTAATCATGCTCAAGCAGTAGCATGGGCAGCACAAAAGCTTGGCATTAAGGCAACCATTATTGTTCCAAAGTTTGCATCTGAAGTAAAAATTGCTGCAACGCGAGGCTATGGGGCTAATATTATTTTAACGCAAGAACGACAAGAAGCAGAAGATCTTTCTTTGCAAAAAGCTAAAGAGAAAGGATGTTTTCTATTGCCTCCTTATGATCACGATGATGTAATTATTGGTCAAGGTACCTCTGCATTTGAGGCCTGGCAAAATAATATAAAATATGATGCCGTATTCGCTCCATGTGGTGGCGGAGGACTCCTTTCTGGTACCTATTTAGCAACACGTTTTTTTTCTGATTCCGCACAAGTGTTTGCAGCTGAGCCAAGTACGGCCAATGATGCTTCGCGATCTTATCATGAAGGTAAAATTTGCCGATTTAGCACAACGCCACAAACTATTGCCGACGGAGCGCGAACCTTAGGTGTCTCAGAAAGAACCTTTCACTATATTAAACAATTAGATGGTTTTTATGAAATTACTGAGGATGAAATTATCTATTGGTCGCAATGGTTAATGCATTTAATGAAAGTGACATTAGAGCCCACTGCAGCCTTAGGGATGGCTGCAGCTTATAAATGGATAAATGAAGGAAATGAGGGTAAGAGTATTTTAATCATTATTTCAGGTGCGAATCTTGATCCTAAAACTTACCTGCAAGTTTGGCAAAATAACTATCTAAATAAATTACCCACTATTGCTAGATAATCTAATCACCACGCTATCTTATAACCGCTAGCCACTGCGAGACGCGCCTCAAAGCTCATTTCTAAAGACTATATATGCCATGATTTGGCATGATCTTTTATTCACTGAGACAAAAATATTGCTAAGCACCTTATTTTCTATATAATTTTGCGCTTCTTTTAAGTTAAGAAACAAAACATTGAGGATGATATGCTAGAAATGATGGTTAATAAAGACACTAAGTTGCAACAGTATATTAATAGTTGCCAATTCCCTTCCCCACCTCCAGGTAAAACTCAAGCCCAAGCTAAAACTCAACATGTTCCTGACAGCATGAATTGGAAACAAGCTGTGCGCAGAGAAATAACAAAATATATAAAAGATAATATGCCGCATTATACAGCCCAAATATGTAAAGAAAATGGTGGCATCAGAGGCGATGGCCAAAATGCTGCATGTCAATTTCTAGAAAAAAATCGCACATTTGCTAGCGAAGAACTTTTAGGACAATATGATTTTCCTAAATATTTGGATAAGAAAAAGAAAAAATCAATAAAGACGAGTAAAAGTCGACCCAAAAGTATTGAACTACTCTCTGCTATAATGGAAGAAGATGTATCGCCTACAGAACGACGTCCTAGAAGCGAAAATTTTGAAACCATGCATTCAGCATTTGACTTTCAAAGCTTACAAAACCTACTGAAAGAATTAGAATCAGAAGATGGTAAAGTTGAATATACTACCATATCCCCAAGCAATCAGACTTTTATTACGACTGATTTATCATCAATTAATGAAAATAAAGATAAAATTAATACTGATCATAATGAAAAAGTAAAACGTCGCTTTATAGTCTAACAAATAAAGCAAGTTATGCATCCTCAATATTTTAAAATCTTTGCTTATTCAATTTTTTCTTTGCTTGAGAAAATCTCAGGCAAAGGCTCATCTTTTGAATTTTTATTTGATTATACCATAGAAAAATTTGCCGGATATTCTTGAGAAAACTTACCTTTTTTTAAACTCCATTTTAATTAAAGAGGAAAGGTTATGAAATCCGGATTTTATTTCAATGATTCTAATAAGAAATTTTCGCAAGAATTTAATTATGAGCTACATAATTTTAAAAAATCTTTTTTGTCAAATCTTGATCCTAAACTATCAGGGCACTATCACAAACATTTTCTCGATATTTTGCGCTACCAGTATAAAGAAGGTGTTTTGGAAGGCTTAACGCTTATTTGGATGATTGTATTTGATGCGCCAAATGATAATTATTCCTTGTTAAATCATGTGTGGGAAAAGTATCAAGATGATCTTAATATTGAAGATTTCAAGATCATGCCTAAATATGGCTCTCATAGAGGGCGTACTGCTCTTGATCTTATTGTTATAAATAGTACATCAGAATATCGTGATTTTTTTGAAAAAGTTAGAAAAAAACTCAAAAATAAAAATATTCAAAGCAATAAAAATATCCAAGATACCTCCGTCATGAGCACAAGCCAAGAGCCATTAAAATCATATCAACCTATTGCCGGGATTGATGCAAAATATTTAGGCGGAGCACTGCCTAACCTCCCTCATGCTTCAATGGTGAATAATTTGCCCTCAATAAGCTATAATATGAACATCATGTTTGTAGGCATCAATTCACCTTCAGTTGCATCATTACCTTTACCCTCGACAAAAAAAGTATTACATCTAAATTCTTCTTATTTTAAAGCTGAATTTCATAGTTACCGTTCAAATAAAATTAATAAAGATGATAAAATAATATTTGTTTGTGCAGGACGTACCAAAGAGGCATTAGTTCCGCCTGTTAGTCAAACTAGATGTATCGTTGTATTAACTGAAGCAGAATACACTTCTATACAATCATCTCTTTCACCTTTTGTTGAAGTTCTAGTCATTAAAGAGTTGAATAGTCTTAGTCATGGAAATTATAGTGCACTGCATACTATCACCAGCAGAAGAATCGCCATTTTCATTTTTGCTCATAATTTTAAATTAAAGCATTTTATGATGGCCGATGACAATATAAGCCAAGTAAAGCTTCTTTCAAATATATCTTCCAAATGTAACGCTGATAATCTTTATGAGTTTATGGCAGCGCAATTAGGTGATGCAGGATGTATTTCTATTAAAACACAATCTCCTAAAAAATCTCCACCAGGCAAGCTTGGTTCAAAATTGTTTATGGTGAACATGCAAAGAATAACGCAATTTCTACCTAATACTCCAAATATGTTTTTATTCTTTCCTGACGCCTGGCATGCAACCACACACTGGGGAGAAGATTATTATATGCAAATCATGCTTTATGAAATTCTTCATCCGAGGATTGGGTATAGGGAGTTAGATTCAAATTTGATTTGTCTTGAAAGATCACACAAAAATCGCAATTCTTGCACAAAAAAAAGTGTTCAAACTGAGTATTACCAGCTACTTCATTCTTTTCGTGATTCTCTCCCTTTTGAACAATTTAGATGGATAAGCAACACTGTATTCACACTTAATAAAATTATTTTTCAAAATAAAACCAGATATTATGAGTATACGAAACACCTTGAATCAGTTGATTTGCTAAAAAGGCATGCCATTGCGAATAATGTTTCAACCAGCACTATGTCTTCCATGCAACCAATAGTAATTAACAATGAAACTTTTATTGATAAATTTAAACGTAATATTAGAGATGTATCACTTAACCCACAAATCTTTCGTTATTATCAAATAGAAACTATAAAACAAATTGTGAATATTTCTAGTAAAACAGCGCGCGCAGTGCTTGCGACAGGATCTGGCAAAACGCTTACGCAGTGTCAACTGGCAGCGATTGCTCATGCATCACAAACATCAGATCAAGATACGATTATTGTCACACCTTATATTGAGCTGGTAAAACAATTTTACCAAGATATGCTAAAATTTAACGAAAATACCTTAACGCATCGTATTCCTCCCCAGTCAATCATTACCATTTCTTGTAGTACGCAAAGTTGTAATATTAATGCGCTCTTACGCAACAAAGAAATTTTAAAACAAAAATCTGTTATGATTTTTTGCAGAAACAGTTTTGACGCTTTATTGGCTGCTAACCATCCATTATTAAAGCGGGCTTCATTATTTCTATTGGATGAATATCAAGAATACCCTAAAACAATACAAAAATTAATGACTTTTCCTTTAAATGACGCAATGTTATTAGGATTTACAGCGACACCACCGCCAAATGATATGTTTAGGCAAACACTCTATACTTATACTATGATGCAAGGAATAAGAGATGGTTTTCTTTCCCCTGTAATAACAGATAAATTAGGATGTAATTATTCCGAAGAGAATGTTAAGAGATTAATTAGCGCTCTCCCTCAAATTTTAACACATCAATACCATCCTGGATTTTCAGATAATAGAACACTATCAAAAACTAAGGGTATCATTTATCTTCCTTCGATTAAATTATGTGAAAGTGCGCTCCAAATATTGAGAGCAAATAATATTCGCGCCTTTTGTATTCATAGTAAAAATCCTCAATATAAAAATGAGTTAAAAAATTTTATAGAAAATGAAACACCATGTGTTCTTCTTGCGGTTCAAATGTTAAAAATAGGTTTTGACGACAACAGCTTAGCATGGACTATTATTGCTCAAAACATTCAAGAAAATAATAGCGGTCATCTTATTGATATCAAGCAAGAAATAGGTCGCCTGCTTCGATGGAATCTATACAAAAAATGCGGTTATGTTTTGAGTTTCGATAACATATGTAAAATTATTTCCTCTCTTTTCGCACAGCAAAAAATTAATTTTCAAGTTGCCAATATGTATTTAGCTGCACGACATGAATACAGATTTGATACTGAGAATGCTTTCCAAATTTCTCCGTCTATGGATTATTTGCCTAACGGACAATCTTTGCTGTTTGCTTACCCTAGACAGCAGAATGGAGTGTATGCTTATCCGAGGCAGGAAAATACAGTTAGTCCTATGTTATATGCGCCGACAACGACCCAAAAGATGCCACCTTCTAATCGACTATTGTACGGATTAGCTTGATTTTTTGTATAATTAAAATTGCAATCTGATTCAACTATAAAGGAAGAAAATGAAGAAATCTGCTATTTTAAAGTGGATTAATTTTTGGCCCCCTTTTTTGGGGGCTGGCATTCGAGTCAAAAAGATGTCTGAAGATATGCGGCGTATCGAAGTTGAAATGAAGCTAAGATTTTGGAATAAAAACTACGTTGGTACCCATTACGGTGGTTCGCTCTATTCCATGGCAGATCCCTTTTTTATGTTAATGTTATTAGAGAATTTAGGAAAGGATTATATCGTGTGGGACAAAGCGGCCACCATTCGATTTGAAAATCCTGGTAGAGGTCGCGTACATGCAATATTTGAGCTATCGCAGCAAGAGATAGATACCCTTCGTTCGCGAGTTCACCAGGAAGGAAAAATAGAACCACAATTTACTGTACAGATTAAAGATGATGCAAATCAGATTATTGCCATTGTAGAAAAAACGCTTTACATTCGAAAAAAAGAAACAAAGAAATAAAAGGCGGGTATCATTGCCCGTCATTTCCCGTTGCGTTTATATCCTGTTGTTTATCTTCAAAACTAAACACTTTTCGCCAATCATTCTTCATACTCACTACAGTCCAACCACGTTTTTGCGCTTCATTGAGACCTTTATCAAGCTTTCCAATGTCAGATTGACGATCATATGCCCATTCACGTTTTTCATCGTCATGATGAACTAAAATTCCCAAACCTTGCTTATTTCCTGATGTAGTCCATTCTAACATTTTAACATCACCATCAGAATTCCCGAATGCCGCAATAGGACGTCGACCAATGTACATTTGAATGCCTACAGGTTTACCTGCGCCATCATCAATAAAGTTAATTTCCGACAAACGTATAATTTCCGGTTTATTATTGTTATCTTCGTATTTAAGCTTTATGCTGCTGCCAACCACTTGTTCGGGAGGGATCCCATAAGTTTTTTCTGCCCATGGGCGAATAAATTCAACCCCACCACCAGACACAATAAATGTTTTAAAACTATTTGCCCTTAAATACCTAAGTAGTTCTAACATTGGTTGATATGCAAGACGCGTATAGGGTAAATTAAAACGAGGATGTCGAGCAGTAGCAATCCATTCTTTGACTATTTTATCAAAGTCTTCAGCAGACATGCCGGCATGTGAAGTCATAATTAACTCCACTACACCTTTTGTGCCTATTTTCTTTAATCCTTCAAGATCGCCTTCAATTACTGCTTTGAAGGGTTGCGTATTTTTCCATTCAGGATGTTTAGGTGCAAGTTTTTTAATGCGATCTATGGCAAATGCCAGCTGCACATACATTGGTTGTTCTGGCCACAATGTGCCATCATTATCAAAAACAACAATTCGTTCAGCGGGAGGCACATAACTAGGACCTTCCTCTTTAGTCTTAGCAACAAAATTGAGAATAGCTTTTTTTGCTGCTCCATCATTCCACGAAGGAAGAGGATCGGCGTCAAAAGCAAAAGCTGAATTTAATGCTAACATAATGCCTATCATGAGAAATAAATTTGATAGCCTTCTTTTGATTAACATTGCTACTCCCTTCAGTAATAGATAATTCATTATATGAGAATATCAGCACATCTGCTTTCTTTTCCTAGAAGGAAAATTTAAGAAGAAATAAAGAAGAACGCAAAATGATCCAAGAAGCTCTCAGCTTAATTATATTTAAAAACGGCATTAAAACTTAGAAAATAGACGGCCACACTTTCGTACACGCCGATCAAATCGCCTTTCACAGGTCCATGACTATTGGTATGAAGATCGCCACCATAAATATATTCAAAAGCAGCACCTAGATCTAAACATTTCATTGCATTAAATTTTGTTCCTACACCAAAACGCCAGGCTGAGTTAACTGGCAGAGAGACTGGAATATTGGTTGTATCTTGAAGTCGGCTATCATAACCAACACCAGCATTGAGTAAAATGTTTGAGGTATATTGATGCTGCAAACCAATAGCTGCGTGCCATGTATTTTTGTAATGTCTATCAACTGTGATACTAACAGGATTAGTTGAATCAATTCCCACGTCAACTTGTCCAAATTTCGACCATTCTTGCCAACCACCACTTGCCAGAATTGCCCAACGTTCTGTCATTTGATGAAATATACTTCCCATCCAGGTTTGCGGAACTTTGATCCCAATATCAACTTCTGCATTGACGAGGCCACGATTAGTTAATAACGCATTCAAAATCGGGTTTAAATTTGTGAATTCTGCATTTGGGGAAAAATTAAGTTTAATTTGTGAGGTATAATCAAGTCCAATACGGGTGCATTCATTAAATTCAAATAAAACCCCTAAATTTGCACCATATCCCCACTCTTTATCCGATAAGCTAATTTCACCATCTGCAAAATCAATTATTTGAAAAGGAGAATTATTGACTCGTGTTTTACTTCTTAATATTCCATACATAAAAATGGGACCACCACCAATCGATAATCCATTATTAAATCGATAGGCCAAGGTAGGTTGAATAGAGGTACCAATTAAAGTCCCTTTCACCGCAGAATATCTACCTGCCCAATCTCCATGATAACGCAATAAAGATCCAAAATTACCGTAAATTCCAAGTCCTGACTTAAAAGCATCATTGATACTATGACTATAAAAAATGCTTCCTCCGGCAAATATATCGACAGGATTACCGCCGTTATCTGTCCCTTCATTTGCATTGGATATTGTTAGCTCAATATCTTCATAATAGACTTCTGCTCCGAGTAAAAGCTGTCTGCCCTTAAGACGAGTCATACCCGCTGGATTTGTATAAATTGTTGAAGGATCTTGCGCACGCGCAGAGTAACCTGCAGCGGCCAGTCCCACATCATCGGTCCCTAACTCATAAAGAAATATACCACCTGCTTGAACTTTAAACGTAAATGCAACACTTGCTATAAGAGGAAATATTTTAAAGCTGGGTAAAATTTTTGACATTTAACCTATCCATAGTTAACTTTCAGACTGTTAGTGGGCAGAAAAATTATTGAAATATAATAATTAATTTCAATATTAAGTGTATAGAGAAAATTGAAAAGAAGCGTGTTAGCAAATGTACTGCAATGCGGCAGATAACAAACATCAATCCTTCGCACTAACACGAAGGATTGATGTTAAAATTTGTTAAAGTCCAATTTGAATATGCGGCGGGAATTTTTTTAATACCTCATGATAGCGTTGCATTTCTGTTTCAAGCGGAACGCCCATCGGAAGATGTCTAATACCTATGGCATCATTTTCTTGTGGATTGGTATAAAGATTAAACATTACTAAACCCGCCGCTTTAGAAATAATCCCACTAAATCCTCCTTTATAACCATCCGGTGTTGCAGCATTAGGTAGTTGTACTAGGGTCATAAGCTTGAATTCATCCATTCGGGTACCTGCAAGTTGATCGTTCCAGAAATAAAGGATGCTACGACGATTTGATTCTCCGTTTTTGGCGAGCAAAAATGAGGTTTGATCAATTCCATCAATATACCGCTCTTTAGGTACAAGCTTTCCTAATTCTGCGCCTGATTTGCCTGCAAGAGAAAGGGCTGTGTTGAAAATATCAGATAAGTCAAATAGCCCCTCTGATTTACGTGGTTCAATCATTCCCTTCCAATAAACAAAGGTTGGAACACGCACCCCTCCTTCCCAGGTGGAGCCTTTTGCTCCCCTAAATGCGGTGCGGCCATGCGGAGGCACTTCTGCTTCGGGACCATTATCAGAGGTAAAGAATATAATCGTATTTTCAAGCTGGCCTGTTTCAACCAATGTTTTATGTAGCTTAGCAAAAACATCATTCATCTCGACAATGCAATCACTATAACTTGTACGTGCTGGTGAGCGCCCTTGATAATATTCATTAGGATAATTATCAAAATGACAGCCGCGTGTACCATAATAAAGGAAGAAAGGTTTATTGCCAGTAGACACTTGACGAATAAATTTCTGACCGTAATCTAACCAGCGCTGATCTAGATCTTTAATATAATCAACGGTGATAGTTCCTACACTTTCAGCTTTGCCGCCTTTTACTGCATGCACATCGTCTTTATTAAATGGAAGCTCATTTATGTAGGCAGTTCGTGCAGGGCTCAAAGCAACTTCAGGATTATAATTTGGATCACGCCATTCAGTATACATATCAGATACGGATAGAAATCCTCTAAAGTCATCAAATCCCACATTCTGTGGCTGAGAGCCTTCATTTTCGCCTATATGCCATTTGCCAATAGCTTGGGTGACGTAACCTTGATCTGATAATAATTTGGCAACAGTAATAGCTCCTTCCAAGCCACCGGGTTGACCATACATAGGAGGTATCAAGATCCCATGATGCACTGGGTATTGCCCTGTCATGATGGTCGCGCGTGTAGGTGAACAGCTAGGCTGAGAGTAAGCTGATGTTAGAATGAGTCCTTCAGCTGCAATTTTATCAATATCAGGCGTTGGGTTACCTACGGCAATGCCACCTCCATTAAACCCCATATCCATCCAACCTACATCATCCATTAAAAACACAATAATATTGGGTTTTTTTCCGGTCTTTTTCTCAAGTGTAGCCAGTTTATCTTGTGCTTCTTTCATTTGCTCTGAGTGAGCAATAACAGGCTCCATATTGTCAGCAACAGCTATTGCTTTAGTAGCTAAATATTGATTGGGATGATCAAATCCTGCCATTCCTTCACGCTTAGACACGCCTTCATTTTCTGATAATAATTTTTCCGATGATGCGGTTTTTGCTTGTTGCTCTTCTGTCGATACAATCGTTGATTTCTGTTCTGTTCTTTTTCCAAATAGGGAATAACCGACTATTCCAATAACAAATGCGGCAACTGCGCTAATCACGATTATTCTTTTGGAAGAGTCTTGTTCATCATTATTTCGAGGGGCTTGTTGATCACTCATTTTATTGCATCCTGAAAGGCCTTGCCTATTTTTCGGCAGTAATAACAAAAACTGAATTGCATATGAATTTTCTAGCTAAAACTATTGATTACTGGTAATAAATTCATACAAACTTACCAAGTTATTCACCTTGTTTCCTGATTACTTCCTCAGCAGGCAAATGAAAAAAATATTGATACAATCATTTTTTGTGTTGCATTGCTACGTATTTTTTATCTTTAATTCATATCAACGCAAGGAGCAGCGGTATGGCACTTTATGATTATCTTGCCCTAGAGGGTGGTGGCGCTAAGGGATATATAGATGTTGGTGTAGCAGAAGAGCTAGAGCGATTAGGTGTTTTAAAAGATTTTCGAGCCATTGCAGGTACTTCTGTCGGTGCAATTGCTGCTTTAGTTTTATCTACGGGGTGGCCTGTAGAAAAGATGAAGCAAACCTTCTTATCTCTAGATTTTGGCAAAATGGCCCAAGGGGATTGGAAGGATACCCTTAAAATACCTTACACCATAAAAACAGGGTTTGGCTTGCATGATGGTGCAGCATTTTTAGCGCTGTTTAAAAGCATTGTAAAAGAAGTTACAGGAAACGAAAATACTACTTTTGAAGAATGGCACAAAATTAAAGAAGAGCATCCAGAACTTGGACTAAAAGATATTTTTGTAGAAGCGTGCAACTGTAATCGCAGAGTGAATGAAACCTTTTCTTATCTTTCTCAACACAAAGATGTTCCGATTGCTGATGCTATCCGTGCGTCTATGGCTTTCCCTGGTTATTTTACACGGCATGTCATTAAAGGAAAGTCTTATAGTGATGGCGGTGTGCAAATGAATTGTCCTTCTGCTGTATTTGAAGAAGAGCCTGGTGTTTTTAATCCAAAAGTATTAACCGTGCGATTAGATAGCAAAGATGAGATTAAATATTTTGAGGAAGGGATAGAGCCGCCAGAAAAGGAAATAAATTGCACACTTGATTATGCGGTTGCAAATTTTGAAGCATCAACCAATGCACAGAATTTTGCCTTTCATCGCAGTCCTTACAAAGAGCATACTATTTTTTGTGACACCTTAGATGTAGGAACATTAGATTTTGAATTAAAACCCAAAAAAAAGGATGCACTTATCGCTTCAGGGCAATATTCAACTATGCGATATTTTCAGGAAAACCACCCAGAGCTTGCCAAACAAGTCTATGGAAAAGAAGATAAGGCAACCTTAAAGCAAATCAAGGCCTCAAAATATACCAGATTTCTTAGCGATTTTATCGCACAACAGCCAGCTCAAAGCTTTGAGGGGACAGCAACTGTTGATGTTTCATCTTTGGCATCAAGCTCAAATGTTGTCCCTATTACTCATCGCTATAGCCAGTGGTGTCAACTACCAGCTTTACAGAAAATGCATCGAAAAGCACATACTGTAGATCTTACTTTAGATAAAGAGAAAAAGAAGACCGCTCTCAAAGTATGAAATATCCCCTTCTTGGGGAGTATCATGTCATTGCGAGGTACTTATGCTGAAGATTGCTTCGTTAGCTGCTCGCAATGACAATTAAGGCTAGCTTTGTGAAACAAGACGAAATCCTACATGTGAGGTGCCTGTATCCACCGCCTCACCTCTCCTTGCACTGGGTCTATAGCTTTCACAATAATTTGGATTGCATAAAAAAGAGCCACCTTTTATCACCCGTTTGATAGCATAAGGCTCTAAAGGATCAAAACTTTTTTCAGGTCCTATAGGATTATTTAAGCAAATTCCTTGGCTTGCTCTATCAATATACGTATCGGCGCGATACCAATCATTAGTCCATTGCCAGACATTGCCTGCCATATCGTATAAACCATAGCCATTTGCTGGAAACGATTTCACCGGCGAGGTTCTTAAATAACCATCTTCTGGTACACCATCGTGTGGAAAATGACCTTGAAAGGTATTGGCCATATGCTTGCCGTTAGGTTTAAATTCATCTCCCCAGGGGTAACGCTTTTCTTTTAGCCCTCCCCTTGCTGCGTATTCCCATTCTGCTTCAGAGGGTAATCTTTTTCCTGCCCATTTCGCATAAGCATTTGCATCTTCCCATGAAACTTGTACCACAGGATGATTTTCTCGCCCTTTGAGATCACTGCCAGGTCCTTCGGGATGGCGCCAATTAGCTCCAGTCACCCACTTCCACCAAGCAAAGGAATTATTGAGTGCAACAGCGTGTGAAGGAGGGCTAAAGACTAAAGCACCGGGTACTAGTACCTCATCCTTAGGTTTTGCAGTGTTGGGAGGAAGTTGCTTTTTCAGTTCTTCCCACTCAGGTTTACGCTCTGCCGTTGTTATATAGCCAGTTGATTTTACAAATTTTTCAAATTCAGCATTAGTAACAGGATGTTCATCCATCCAAAAGCCTTCGACATGCACTTTATGGGCTGGCCGTTCATTAGGCATACTACGAGGATCGTTTGTGCCCATGGTAAATTCACCGGCAGGGATCCATTTCATTTCTTCATGGGTAAATTGGTTGTGGGCGTTTTGCTTTTCATGATGGAAGTGAGTAAAAAGAATAATGGTGAGTGATATTAAAATAACAAATATAAGCGTTTCTTTGCTTTTTACAGAAAAATGCATCCCTTTCATCCTTGAAATGGAAAGTCATGAATTTATCATAAATCGTCTTGGCTTAAATGCAATAGCTCAAACTAGTCATCTAAATGGTTTAAAAAAGCTATTGCATAGCATAAAAAGATTAAGTGATAGGGGCTGCCAGCCATGCCTCAATTTGAGCTCTTAACATAGGTAAAGTCACCGCACCATTTTTAAGCACTTGATAATGGTATTCACGAATATCAAAGCGCTCACCCAGCGACACTTTAGCTAATTGTCGTAAATTTTCAATTTCACGTTTGCCAAGCATGTAAGAGGTCGCTTGACCTGGTGTCATGATGTAGCGATCAACTTCACTTTCAATAATATTTTCATCTAATGCAGTATGTTGCTTTAAATAATCAACAGCTTGCTGTCGGCTCCACCCCATGACGTGAAGTCCAGGATCAACCACTAAACGAGCCGTCCTTAATGCTTCATTAGACAACATACCCAAACGAGAAATGTCATCACTGTACAATCCCATTTCATCGGTCAGGCGCTCTGTGTAAAGCGCCCAGCCTTCACCAAAACCTGCATTCCAAAGATATTTGTCTAAACCATGATGAGATTTATCTTCAAAAGATAAAGCAAATTGAAAATGATGACCTGGGATTAATTCATGAAATAGGGTTGCTTCTTGATCAATCCGGCTTCTTTTTTGCGGCTCAAAAGTATTAATGTAAAAAATGCCGGGACGTTGACCATCGTCACTTGGTGGATGATATTCACCTGCTGCACCTGTTTGCGCACGATGCAAAGGATAAGGCTTAATTGTTCCATCAGCTTTAGGGATCTGCTTAAACCAGGCATCCACTTTTGCCTTGGCACGTGCTAAAGCAGCCTGGTTATAATTCAAGATATCTTGCTCAGAATGGAATAAATATTGCGGGCTCGTCTTAGCTTGATAAAAAACCTCTTTCATTTCTTGGATACCAAACTCTCGTTGACCGATAGTAGCAACTTCTTTTTTCAGAAGATGCATATGAGAGAGTCCATATTCATGAATAGTCTCAGCAGGTAAATTAAGTGTTGTTTCTTTTTGTATCTTTGCCGCATAACACTCAGCACCATAAGGTAATGCTGCTAATCCAACCTCCTCTCTAGCGATAGGCAAGTATTCTTCCTCCAGGAAATAAGCATAGCGTTTAAGAGACGGATTAATTACTGTTTCAATGACTTGGAGCATTTGCTTTTTAAAAGCGGGATCGCCATCACGTTTTGCAAATTCAAGATAAGGAGAATTTTCAACAGGTGTGTTAATAATAATTTTAAGTTGTTTCAGAACTCTTTGTACCGCAGGTTTAGGAGCAGTATAGCCCTCGGTGATGCCTATTTTTAAGTTATGCATTTCATCATTCACAACAGTATCGAAAGTTCGCCACCGTTGTAATGCTAAGCGTCGGTATTCAGGCGTTCCTACAGGTTGCTTTTCAACTATAGCAGCAATGATATTATGCCAGCCCCATAGCGGGTTAACATTCCAAAGCTCATCTTTGCAAACCCGTGCCCTTTTATTATTTTCTAATGTTTCTTTTAATAGTTGATAAGTATTATATTCTGGAAGGTTTTTGAGAGCCTCTTCATCGAGAGCTTTTAATGCTGCTAAAAAATCATCTTCCTTTTTTTGCCAAGCGGATAATGCAGATAAGGAGTGATCCATAAATCTGTTTTGAGCAATATCGGTGCGCCCAAAATACATCCCTAGTTCTGGAAAAAAATCAAACCACTCTTTTTGATATTTATCTGCAAGTTCAATTAATTTTTTCTGGGTATGAATGTTTATTGGTTTCATGTTTGCATCTACTGTGGCAGAAAAACAGAGGGGAATGATAGAACTATAAAGAATGCTTAATGCTTTTCCCTTTCGCATCTTATCTTCCTAACTAATATTAAAATGATGATAACTATCACCAGCTTTGAAGCTGAACGACGTGTTATATCATGAAAAAAAGCGTCTAGATAGGTAGCACTGAGGATACATAGATCTGCGCACAGAGAAATTTTTTCTTTGTTTATTCTCAATATCAGATTTGATTCTCTTTCATTTTACTATTTTATGAGTTGATATTTGTAAAAAATGACTTATTCAAAAATTGATAATGATAAAAATTTCAACGCATTCGATTATTACCAGAAAATTTTACTTTTCATTTTAAGGAGACATAGGAAAGAATTGATATATTGATAGTCTAAAATAATATATGTGCAAAGGATTGAATTGGTGTTGTACATCAATGACGTACATTAAAGGCTGATAAAATTTTTTGCTTAAACTTGAAACAGCTAGGTAGGACGCTGAAAAAGTAAGGTACATTTTATAAACTTGTTCAGGAACAACTTCTCTTATAAGCTTTCTTAGGGTCACCTTTCTTCTGTAATCTATAGAGGGCACTAATTTAGAGAACATTCCTAAAGAAAATGCCTTTTTGGTCCGATTCAAATTGGTTAGAACCTGCTTGCTTAAAGGATAATGTAAAAATGACTAAAAAATGCTTAATTGCTATCGCTCTTTCTGTTTTTTTCACCAGCGCCTACGCTCAGTCTTCTCCAAATCCTGAGCAATCAGGTCCTGCATCTCTTCCTCCTAGCCTTTTAGAAGCTTGTAAGGGCAAAAAGGAAAAAGATAGCTGCACGGTAACAAATCCTAAGAATGAGAAGCTAGAAGGTACCTGTCTTAAGCTGCCTAATGCGCCTGATACCGTCGCATGCTTACCTAACCCACCTAAGGAAATTATAGAAGCCTGTAGCGGTAAAGCTGATGGCGAGAGCTGCACAATTGTAGCCCCAGATGGTAAAAATATCAGCGGTAAATGCCGTCAAAGTCCACTCCAAGAAAAGGAGCATCTCTGTATTCCTAACGCACCTGTGGGTTCCACTGAAGAAAGTGCGCCTAAAAGTGGTAAATAAAATAAGTCACATAAAGCGATCTCATTAGAGATCGCTTTTTCTCGCTCAAAATATCCCTCTACCTTTTTTGTATTTCTTTTTCTTTTGGGTACTGTCTAATAACAAACTATCCATATCTCCAAATTCTTCTTCAGCGCTCGGTTGAGGCAATTCAGCGTGAGAAAACGTATAAAGCAAATTTCTTGCAGAAGACGATGATGCCACCTCTGGTAAGAATTTTTTTAATGCATCAACGCTATCTTGAAATAAAATTGCTGTATCACTCTCTTTTTCCAAGGGTAAAAGAATACGCTCGATTTCTCGAAGCATCGTTTCAAAATGTAATTTTGTCGTTCTTTCTGACAAGTTACTTTTTAGATAACTTGCAACAACACGATAATCTGATACTGAGGCTGCAAGATTATTCAAATTCTCTTCAGCCTGTTGACGAGATAATATTTTTTTTTGATTAAAATGTTTAAGCATGCCACTTCCTTGTAAGCATTCAATAGAAATTTAAGATTATTTCATTCATGTTTGTGTGAATGTGGTTTACGCACTTTAAGTTCGATCTTATCTCCCTGTTGCGTATTTTCTTTTTCTCGATACGGCTCATTAATGTGTCCCGTCCATTCATAGGCCACGGTGCCTTTGGGATGCTGGTACCAGCCAGGATCACTGTAATCCCCTGGCTTTTGATTTTCGCGTACTTTAACAACAGTAAACATTCCACCCATTTCAATAGGACCGAATTGACCGGTTCCTGTCATCATAGGAAGTGTATTTTTAGGCAATGACATAGACATCTCACTCATACTAGCCATGCCAGTTTCGCCCATTGGCATATAATCTGGAATAAGTTTTTTGATTTTATCGCTAACACTCTTTGTGTCCACACCAATCATTGTTGGCACATCATGTCCCATTGCATTCATCGTATGGTGAGATTTATGGCAATGAAAAGCCCAATCACCTGGTAAGTTTGCATCAAATTCAATAGCTCTCATTTGCCCTACTGCAATATCTGTTGTTACTTCAGGCCAACGTGCTTCAGGTTTTATCCAGCCTCCATCGGTTCCTGCAACGACAAAATTCATTCCATGCAGATGAATGGGATGATTAGTCATCGTAAGATTCCCAACACGTATCCTCACACGATCCCCTTGCCGACAAACTAATGAATCGATTCCAGGAAATACGCGACTATTAAATGCCCACAAATTAAAATTTAACATCGTATTTACTTTGGGCGTATAACTACCGGGATCAATATCATAAGACGCCAGTAAAAAACAAAAATCACGATCCACTTTCATAAATTGGGGATCTTTAGGATGCGTAATCCAAAATCCCATCATCCCCATTGCCATTTGTACCATTTCATCAGCATGCGGGTGATACATGAATGTTCCACTTCGTCTTGCCTCAAATTCATAGACAAATGTTTTACCTGGTTTAATTTGCGGTTGGGTAAGACCGCCAACCCCATCCATCCCATTGGGTAAAGGTTGTCCATGCCAATGGATGGTTGTGTGTTCAGGAAGTCTATTAGTAACAAAAATACGGACTTTATCTCCTTCTACCACCTCAATAGTGGGTCCAGGAGATTGGCCATTATAACCCCATAAATGTGTTTTCATTCCGGGGGCAAATTCTCGAATAACTGGCTCAGCAACTAAATGAAATTCTTTCCAACCATTCTTCATTCGCCATGGAAGAGACCAACCATTTAATGTGACAACCGGATGAAACGGATGGCCATTATCGGGAAGAGAAGGAGGGAGCGTTTTTGGACTGCTCGTTGTTACTATTTCCGGCAAAGCGGCAAGCGCAACTTTACTGACAGAGGTTGCAGCAAAAGCGACACCTAGTCCAATAGCTCCTTTTGCTGCTCCTTTTATAAAATCGCGTCTTCTTTTAATCATTTCATCCTCTTAATCTACTACGCTATGAGGTGATTTAACCATCAATGCAGTTTGCAAATCCGTTTCGGCAAGCCAAAAATCTCGCAGAGCTTCAATATAAGCGTTCACGCTTATGATTTGTTCTCGCTCATCAGCAAGTAATTCAAAAGCGCTTATTAGCATGCCATTGTAACGTAGTAAACTTTCATCCAATATTAACTTTCTTAAAGACACAACATCATTATGATAAAATTTTGTTTTGTCATATAGAATGCGGTATGTCTGATAAGCTTCACGTACTTCAGAGCGCGCATTAATTGCAATTTCTCGTAAATGCCATACAGCTTGCATATAGATATTTTGCGCTTTTGCTATCTTTGCATCGCCCCAATCAAATAAGGGAATTTCCAAACTAATTTCGTATCCAGCTTGATGTGGCTCATCATCAGAACTATTGCGTACGTATCCTAAATCAAAAACATCAATAAAGCGGGTTGCTTTGGTTAATCCCAAGGCTTTACACTTACTTTCAATTTCGTGCCTCATTGCTTGAATATCAAGTCGAGAAATAAGTGCTTGTTTTTCAAGTTCACAAAATTCACTTACAGAGGCGGGAAGATCTGGTAGGCGTTCTGGTAGTTTATAATGGATTTGCGCTCCCCAAAGCCCCATCAATCTCGTTAAGCGCTCTCTTTCTTGCAATGCATGCAATTTAGCATCAGCAAGTTGTGAAGTTATTTCTGCATAAAAAGCTTGTTCACGTGCTTGTTGCAAGCGATTCCAATTTCCTACTTCTGCCATTCGTAAAGCTAATTCCGCACTTGCTTGTGATGCTTGATTTATTTTTTCTAAATATCTCACCTTTTGTTCAGCGGCAATGGTTGAGTAATAAGCTTTTCTGGTTTTTGCAGCAATGGCTAATATATCCATGGCAGCTTGCAATTTAGCTTGTTGAAAATGCTGTTTTTCGATAGCCGAGCGCATGGGTAATGTTAAAAGACTCATTACATCAAATAATACGGTGCGTTCTATATCATATTCACCACTCACGGGTGTTAACTTTGTATAAGAAATCTGTGGATTGCGAATTCTACCCGCTTGTACTAAATTGGCTTCTGCAATGCCTAAATTAGCAAGTGCTTTTTGTAGCGTTGGATTATTTATAAATGCGACACGTACAGCATTATCCGCTGATAAGGTCGTGTCTAAAATCGTATTAACAATTTGCTGCTGTTTACTCCTTTCTTCATCTGATCGTAACCAAACTGGCTGTTGTTCTACTCTATTATGAACAATTGAGCTTACCTCGGAAAATCCCCCGTCTTTAGAAAGCGTACTGCAACCACTAAAAAAATAAGTTATTATCAAAACAAAACTGATTTTAAGATACCCGTCAAATCGCGCCATAGCAGTTTATTGACTTCCTTTCCTCAGATGAGTTGAATGTTGCTTTTCGTGTCCATGATGCATTGGTTGGTTTAGCACTGATTGATTAGCTTTAGGCCAAGATTGAAGCGTTATAGGACCTGGACGTTTATAGTCCTTGAATGGAGATTGGTAAGTTATTGTAGGAGTACAAACGCTAGGATCATCAGGTTGCCCTAGACCAATGATTTGTTCTGCTATCACACAAACAGGCCAACAAATCATGAGTATTAAACTACAACAAATTTTTTTCATAGATAGCTTATAAACTAACCTTGAATTTGATGTACGTATTCAGAACCTTCTCTCTCAATAACACTACTAGGGGATAATAGCAATTTCATTAAAATAAATTCATTCTTAAAAAGGTAAAGAGCAAATGAAATTCATTAATTTAATCTGATAACTATTTTTTAAGAAAATTCTTTCTTATCCTATCTCTTACTTACTTTTAAAACACTTAAGATTCTTTTAATCCTTCTCCTTAGCGCTTCTAAAAAGCTTTTTATTTTCCAAAATATGCCTAATGACCATTTTAACATTGATTTAGCAGAGAAGGATTTGATTGAGGAGGTATAATCGTTTTTAGCAATTAAAAATTATGTAAGTTCTTCCTTGAACTTCAAGTTTCTTTAGGAATTTTAGCGCATGGTTTAGATCTTATTTTATCTTATCACTTTATTACTCTTTTTGGCTTTCTAACCTCTAGCTCTTCTGATTCACTCTCCTTCATTGTTTGCTCCACTTTTTTAAAGATATTGAGCAATTTATCCTTGCAAAGATTAGCAAATTGCACACAAGCATTTGCAAGTCCTTGCAGATCAGATAAGTCTTTAGGACGCGAGCCTAATAGCAATTTTGATGCGCTATTGCGGACTTCATCCACTGAGTTCATTGCCATTTTTTCTATTTCAGTCAACAGTTTTTCATCGCTCATCTTCTTTAATGGCTTTATTTGTGGAAAGAAAGTACTTAAAGCATTTAAAGCATTACCAATTGTCGTATCCATTTTAAATTGTCTTAATATCTTGGTTGCTTGATTAAGAAGATTCGCAACAACTTTGATTGCATCTGGCATAATTGGAGCAGCCATTTCGATCATTTTTTTTATGCTTTCACTGTTTTCGGCGATTAAATCTAATATTTTCCCAAGCTCAGGACTTCTTTTTCTAATATTTTTGTTCTTGCGTAGTATATCTACAAACACCATGATCCCATCTAAAAGTTCTATCAAAGCCCCTTCATTGCTTGCTTTTAATTCTATGGCATCTTTTTTACTCTTCTTAGGCATATCAGACCTCTTAATATTCAAGGTTACCTAGGCTTGAGACTGCTATCCTTACTATAAGGTTCCCGTGATTCTTATCACGTGCATATACAATGGGAAAAGAAATGCTAAAACATGCATTGCTGAGTAACAGTATTTTTTTAAACAGTTAAACGCAGTAAGGTTTTATCATGATAAAAAATAAAATTATTTCGTTTGTTTTTGTGTCTATTTTAACTGCTACAAGCTGCTATGCTGAATCCACTTTTAGTGAAGAGCAAAAAAATGATATTGAAAAAATTGTACATGGCTATATTGTTGCTCATCCTGAAGTAGTGAAAGAAGCAATCATTGCCTTGCAGACCCAGGAAGAAAAAACGCTGCAGGAACAGGCAAAATCTGCTATTTCAACGCATTCTGAAGAAATTTTTAATGGTCAAAGTCCCAGTCTTGAACCTAAGCAGCCAGCTGTTACGGTAGTAGAATTTTTTGATTATCAGTGTCCTCACTGCAAGAGGATGGAATCTCGATTAGAGGCGTTATTGACCCAAAACAAAGATTTAAGAATTGTTTATAAAGAACTTCCCATCCTCAACCCACACTCAGTCATGGCGGCTCAAGCAGCACTAGCCGCTCGTAAGCAAGATAAATATTTACCTTTTCATCGTAAGCTGATGGCCATGGATCAAGAGCTAACCCAAGAGAATATTATGGCTGCAGCCAAAGAGGTAGGCTTAGATGTTGACCAGCTTAAAAAGGATATGGCTTCACCAGAAGTTGCTAATGAAATAAAAGCAAATTATAAGATAGCCCAAGCAATTGGCATTAGAGGTACGCCAGTATTTATCGTTGCTCCTCACCCCATGAATAAGAACAAAGAATCTGAATTTGTATCGGGAGAAACGAACCAGGATGCCTTACAATCTCTTATAGATAAAGCAAAGGCTACATCAAAATAAGCGTAATAGCTAACAAATATTCACATTATGCTTGGGAAAATGTCATAAAAAAAACCACTCATCTACATCTTGCTTGTGGCGCTATACTGAACGGTAGAGCGCCACAAGCAAGCATTCTGTCACTTGGTATTTACCATAGATAGAAAACTATGCTATAAGTTTGGCTAGTTACTGATGCCAAGATCCGAGATTTCTGTCTAGAATCTATCTGCGGGATCTTTTCCAAAGTCGCCCTAATTCTCTCTATGCTTAAACCATTTTGTTTAGGAATGCCGGATGTCAGGTAAAATTGGTTTTTGGTCTGTATTTCAATTAGTCACTATAAGCCAGGTTGGTTCGGGCCTTATTCTCCCAGCCAATTTAGCGCCCTATGGTACGTTAAGTTTGGTTGGATGGGTGCTTTCAAGTATTGGCGCAACCATTTTAGCAGTGATGTTCGCCTCACTTTGTATTCGCTATCCACGTACTGGCGGCCCTCATGCCTATGTACAGGAAGCTTTTGGGGCACCAAGCGCATTCTTTACGGGTTGGACTTATTGGGTTATTTCTTGGGTCAGCACTACAGCCATAGTAACATCAGCTGTTGCTTATTTTATTCCGCTTATTGGCGTTAGCTCTACTTTCTTTGAGCTCTTATTAGAATTTTTCATTATCATTGCAGTTACAGCAATCAATCTCAAAGGGGTTTACAAGGCAGGGTCAACCAAATTTTTGTTTGTTGCCCTAAAAATGTTCCCTTTGCTACTAGTTCCTCTTATTGCGCTTTTCTTTTTTGATAAATCCAATATCCCTGCGATTGAAACAGTTGCTGGTGACGATATGGCTGGCACACTGAATAATGTTATGCTGCTTACCTTATGGGGTTTTATAGGCTTTGAATCTGCAACTGCAGCGGCAGGAGATGTTAAAGATCCCAAACGAATTTTCCCTCCAGCTTTAGTATTGGGAACGCTTTTTGTTGCCTTAATTTACTTTGTCAGTAGCTTAGGAATTATGGGAGTTATACCAGGGCATATCCTGATGAATACCGAAGCTCCCTATACAGAAACCGCACGTATTATTTTGGGCGGAAACTGGCATCTACTTATTTCCTTTATTGCTTGCATTGTTTGTATTACTGCAGTCAATGCATGGACCCTTGCTAGCGGCCAAATTGCCTTAGGGATCACTCAAGACGGCTTAATGCCTAAATTCTTTGCCAAAAAGAATAAGCATGGCGCTCCGGTTTTTGCCTTAGTGCTAAGCTGTATCGGTACCCTACCCTTACTCTTTTTTACCCACAGTGAAAATTTAGCGCAAAAGGTAAATACTATTATTGATCTTTCCGTCACAGCATTTCTTTTTGTTTATGTGATCTGTTGTTTAGCCTATTTAAAAATTTTATGGCAGCAAAGAGCAAAAGAGAAAATGTGGCAGTGGTTTTGCGGGATATTTTCCTTAGGGTTTTGTCTCTGGATTATTTTTTCAACCCCGATGAAAACACTTCTTGTTTGTAGCTTCTTTGTTGTAAGTGGGTTACCTATCTATATTATTAGACGCAAGAAGTTGAAAGGCACTGGCACTACTACTACGGAAGTGTTCCAATCTACCCCGCCCTCCCTGGCTAGCGAAGCACCTTAGAAAGGCAACCCCTAGCAAAGCAATCCACCTCCTTATGATGGATTGCTTCGCTAAAACTCGCAATGACAAAGAAGAGCACATAGTGCCAAAACAACCCCTTTCAACTCTGCTTGGGTTATTTTTCCATATTACTCTTTTTTATCTACACCTATCACTTTATCCGCTTTAGCCAACAAATCTTCAGGGAGATCCAAATGAATAGCCCTAGCCATCTCTAAGTTGATATAAATCGACTGCTTAGACGGCGTTGTCACTGGAATATTATTAGGCGTAGTGCCATTTAGAATTTTTATTGCTTTTAAACCAGCATCATAGCCAATCTCATATTGGGCATAACCTAATGCAAGGGTCACTCCTTTAGAGACTGAATCTGGATCATTAGAAAATACAGGGATCCCATGTTGCTTGGTGAGTCGGGTTAAAGTTTCCATTGCAGACCAAACTGTATTGTCTGAGGGAAGCACAATGAGATCTACTTTAGCAACTAATGCATTCACGGCTTGCGTAATATCCATGGAATTTGAAACTGGCGCCTCTACAATCTTCAACATGCTTGATGCCTTTATCATTTCAAGACTTTTTACTGAATTGGCTTCGCTAGGGTTGTAAATAACACCTATTGCCTTTGATTGTGGACATATTCGCTCTATCATCTCTAATAGGGCTTGAATAGGAGGAGATTCCATTGTTCCAGTAATATCTTGCCCCGGATGATCAAGATTTTTTACTAAATTAGCCGCAATTGGATCAGTTACACTAGAAAATACAATTGGATTATGATTAGTATTGGCTGCCAACATAGATTGAGAAGAAGTCGTAGAGATGGCAATAATCACATCAGGTTGCATATAATTTAATTTTTTAGAAATCTGAGCTCCCACGCTTAAATTACCTTGTGGTGTTTCATAAATAATTTTTGTATTTTTTCCCTCATGGTAGCCAGCTTCTTTTAAAGCATCAACGATCCCCTGACGTGCTTGATTTAATGAGGGATGATCTACAATTTGAGTGATCGCAATGGTTTTATAGTTTTCTTGCAATGCCTTGCTCGTATGCTGCGCTATCCCTATATAAATACTTAAAGCAATCACTAGCGTTAGCACTAAAATTCGTTTTAAAAGCATGAGATTTCTCCTTTGGTTTATAAAGTCCCCAGCTTAAGCTGAGATCTTTTCACCAAAAGAAAAAACCCAGCTTAAGAAGAGCTGGGTTTTCAATATTTCTACAAGCCCAGCTCCAAACTAAAGTAACTAAAGTAAAAGAAGCTGAGATTTGGCGAGCAAACTATCGTTGCGCAACAAGCTATCATTACATTTGTTTTTTTACACATAGCGGTTTACTCGAAATATAAGATCTGTCTTTTCACCCTACAATAGAACGTTTTTTATATCATATGCATTTTAGATAAAAGTGCTTATTTTAGGGATGATCTGTTTGAGTGCATTTTAGCCTTGCCAGGACTTGGTATTTTTGCCCTAGGGGCAAAAATAGAAGGAAAAACAATAGGCAACAGCAATATTTGCTGTAAAGGCGTGATTAGAAAAGAGGTTTTGCTTACAAATTTTCATAATAATTTCTAACATGAATAAAGACGCGGCGTCAACCTAATTTGCTAAAGTGCGTCCTTTGCGGCTGGCTAGTCATAATTGAGTATTCATTTAAGTGTAGTTTGCCTCTATGGTTGTGTCAAACGAGCAACTACACTGCTTTAAGATAATTTTCAAAAAAATCCTTTACCTTACTATACTGAAAATAACATGGATGGATGCTCGCTATAGGATGGAAAAATGGCGCGTAGGTTTATGCAATTTTCTCTATTAATTGGAACAATCTTTAATTTATCTTCTGTTTTTGCACACTATCAGCCTATTCAATCTTCCCCTCACAAAAAACTTCAAGTTGATACCATTTTAGTTGAAAAACAAAAACATAAAATGACTTTATATCACAATAATCGTCCCATTAAGACGTATAATATTGCACTAGGCTTTAACCCTGAAGGGCATAAAGAGCAAGAAGGTGATGGTAAAACACCCGAAGGTGTCTATTATATTACGGGTAAAAACCCACAAAGCCGCTTTCATTTGTCTCTTAAGCTATCCTACCCATCAATCAACGACCAAAATAAAGCACAAAGAAAAGGGATAAACCCTGGAAGCAATATCATGATCCATGGATTAGGCCCCCGCTTCCATTCTAAAGGCAAATGGCATGCACTAAAGGATTGGACCTTAGGTTGTATCGCTGTCACCAATGATGAAATAGAAGAAATATTCCATTATGCGGATGTAGGAACAAAGGTAGAGATCCTTCCTTAATTAGACTTTTAGTGCCGAAGACACTTTTGACAAGCAAATCCCAAAACTAGTTTGGTTGATTAACAAATTAATTTTTTAATCTCTATGGTTGATCTGCAACCCAAATTGAAGACGAATCAGACTTTTTAAAATTAAACCCCTTCTTTTTAAACAACGCTAAACAAACGCTTACCACTTTGGGATCATAGAACTTTCCTTTATTGGTTGATATTTCCTTCAGTGCATTTTTTAGTTTAATCGATGGACGGTAAGGTCGATGAGAGCACATAGCTTCAACTACATCGGCAACAGTAAGAATACGGGCTTCTAATAAAATTTGTTCACCTTTTAATCCCCTAGGGTATCCTGAGCCGTCAAATCGTTCGTGATGTTGTCTAATAATCTCAGCGATTGGCCAAGGGAAAGGAATGTCTTTTATAAATTCATAACCAATGTCAGGATGTTTTTTAATAATTTTCATTTCATCAAGATCAATTTTTCCAGGTCGATTCAAAATTTCAGCTGGAATATATAATTTACCCACATCATGAACCATCGCAGCTAGTAAAATACTTTTTATTTTTTCAGGTGGCAATCCCATTTCTTTGGCAATTTTTATGGCTAGCAATGCGGTTCGTTTTTGATGACCACTAAGATATGGATCACGTTTCTCAACAACCGCCCCTAAAACATCTAATGTTCTGATTAAAGAGTATTCAATTTCTTGTGCTTCCTTTACAATAATATCTTGTGCTTTATTCCTTTCAAGGAATAAAGTTGCTATTTCGGCAACTGTTATTAAAAATTTTTCCTCTGCTTTTGATACCGCTCTTTGAGGGGATGCAGATTCAAAACTTATAAAACCAATACGTTCTTGATTATTTGATATTAATGGAACTATTATTATCGACTTGACTTTATTTTTTACCCAATGTTTTTTCTCGGCACTTGCTTTTTTGTTAAGTTTATCAACATCAGGTATGTGAATGATGGATGAACGAATTACATTTTCAAGCAACCAATAAAACTTATTTTTTGAAAAAGAACTTAACTCTATCTTTAACTTTATATTTTGCTTTTTCCAAGAAAAAATTGTAAAAATCTTATTCTGCGCATTATGTTCTTGAAATAAGCACAATTTCGCCTTTTCATAGTGCACAAACCCACTCAGCAAGGTAAATATTTTATTTAGAGGAATTTCGTTTTCTTCATAGTTAAAAAATGCAAAAATATTCCCAATTTCATTTAAAGTATTTTGAATTTTAAGTCGCAATCTTAGTTCTCTTTCGAGTTCATATCGCTTAGTAAAATCATGAACAATACAAACAATAAATTGGTGGTGGTTTGTGCTTTTTGTCATAGAAAAAGAAACTTCAGCAAAGAATGATGTTTTATTTGTTGTTTTGGCAATACAATAGATATCTCCTAATTCAGGAAATTTCTTTTTACCCTTTAAATCAATATTTAGATACTCTGTAATATTTGTACCTAACATTTTAGAAGGCAAAATTTGAAATAATTTTGACACAATCGGATTACAGCTCACAACTGTCCCTTTTTTATCGAGCAATATCATCGCGTCTTTAGATGTATTATAAATTGTTTTAATATACTCTTCAGTTTGCGTTAACTTTGATTTAAGCCGAATGGTTTGGATCGAGAAAGAAACATTTTTGGCAAGCTGATTTAATAATTTGACTTCTCTAGATTTAAATGCATCCTCTTCTGCGGCATAAATTTGAATTGTGCCAATCACTATTTTATTGATTTTAATAGGCAAAACACAAGATGCTCGAATATTGTATTTAATGGCAAGCTTTAGCCAAGGCTTATAAGCTGGATTTTCTCTCGCATATTGGTTAACCTGAATTTTACCCGTTCGAATACTTAATCCAGTGGGGCCGCGTCCCCATTTATTTTTTTTAGACCAAGATATTTTTACATTACTAACATATTTGGCACCTGCCCCAGCTTGCGCAATGGGCAAGACACTTTTAAATTTATCATTTTGCGCATAGCCAACCCAAGCTATTTGGTAGCCTCGTAGTTTACAAATAATTTCACATGCTTTTTGAAGAAAAATAAATTCACTTTTTTCGGTCATTGAAATTTTACTGATTTTGCTCAGTGCAAAAACCGCACGTTCGGCCTGCTTAAAAGCTTGAAGATCGAAAGTTTCTCGTTTTTTTGCCACTGTCGCAGCTCACATCCGAAAATCATTCACTTGTACATTATTTTAGTATAGATTGATGAACCCCGAAAAGCTGGGCAACTAAAATAAATTTCTAACGTGCAAGCTCAGAATGAAAAATCAGCAAAATACAATTTAAGTAAGGATTTCCAGAAGGGATCACCAGAACCTATAAATGTTTCCACTTGAATAAAATTCAGGCAAACCAAAAATGATCTTAAGTGATACAGAGCAGTTCGTTGTATCAAGCGTTGTCGTTTTACTTACCTCACAAAGGTTACGATGGCATTCGTGAGGCCTTATCAGTAAAATTACATTACAATTTCCGCAACACTAATATCATTCTCCAGGCAGATTTGTCATTTGAAAAGGGAACCGTAATATCCCAATCTCCTAAACTATCGACTAATTCAAATACACCAGAGAGTGCAATAAGGGCTTTCATTTCTTGAAAGGTATATTCTCGTTGCGGACAATGATCAATTAACTCACCAGATTCTTGAGGTGAATGATATTTTAAGCGCGCGGTGACCGTTCTCACTTGAGTAATAGGATCAAAATAATCATTCTCATCCCCCCATTGTAGAGAAACGTGGGTATCTCCTTCAATTCTTTCCCATTTCTCTTCCCAGCGCTCTTCCCATTTTTCTTCCCAATCGTCTTCCCAGTTTTTCCAAGATAATTTACCAACGGCAAACAAATCACGAGGATGAGGCATTTCTAAAACATACAAACCATTAGGTGAAAGATTTTTAGCGACTGTTTTAAGATGCTGGATCATGTCTTCATTCGTTAATAAATAGCAGGTGCTAATTGTAAAAATCGCTGCCAAATCAACCGGAGTCTCTAAAGAAAAATCCCTCATATCACCATGTAGGTAAGTAACCTGGGCATTTTCTTCTTTTGCTTTTTCTATGCCATACGCAACCATTTCTTTAGAATAGTCTATAGCAATAGATTGGATGTTCCGCTTATTCATATCAATGGCATTGCTGCCAGGACCTGCAGCCAAATCAAGAAAAGCGGTAGGCCTTGCCTTAAAGAATTTCTGATATAAATGGATTAATGCCTGATTTTCGCTTTTTACATCTTTAAACTGAAAAAGAAGATCATAAAAATAAGCTTTTGAATAAAATTTATTATGATTTACCATTTTTGTATCACCTGATATAGTCACAGCATGTGATTTTTCGGCGAGAAGCAAGCTCTCGAACAAAAGGAGTGTATATAAAATACATAACTTTTACGAGATGAGCAGCGACAACAAAGTCGAAAATTCAGATGCGACAACTTAAACAACTTGACCTGCAGCCCAGCCTGAAGACCATGCCCATTGAAAATTGTATCCTCCTAACCAACCTGTGACATCCAACACTTCACCGATAAAATATAATCCTTTTATTGTATTAGATCCCATGGTTTTAGAGGATATTGCATTGCAATCTACCCCACCTAAGGTTACTTCAGCAGTACGATATCCTTCAGTTCCATTGGGTTTAACACTCCATTCGTGGAACGCTAAAGCAATTTCTGAGAACGCTGCTAATGTAAAAGCTTGCAATGGCTTTTGTCCTAATTCAGGCGTGATAAAAATACCGACCAACCGTTTGACAAAATGCTCAGCTAAAAACTCCTTTAAGGAACGATTAGGAAATTGTTTTTGCGCTGATTTAAATAAGCTAATAAGATCTTTATCTGGCAATAAATTAATTTTAATTTCATCACCCGGTTGCCAATAATTAGAAATTTGCAACACTGCTGGCCCACTTAATCCACGGTGGGTAAATAAAATATTCTCTCTAAAGCTTTTCCCATTAGAGGAGGTCAGACTATCATTAGAAATGCCTGATAAAGAGATATATTTTTCTTTATCATCTGGTTGCAATGTAACAGGTACAAGACCTGCTCGGGTTGGCCAAACCTTTATATTAAACTGCGCAGCTATTTTATAGCCAAAAGGGCTTGCGCCCATCGTTGGAATGGATAGACCGCCTGTCGCAATAACGAGAGATTGGGTTCTATATTCACCCTGATTGCTTTTAACATTAAAAAGATTATTATCCAGTTGCTGAATGCTATCTATGGTTTCATTTAATTGGATGGTAACACCAGCAATACGGCATTCTTCCAAAAGCATGTTCAATATGTCTTTTGAGGTGTGATCACAAAATAACTGCCCCAAAGTCTTTTCATGGAAAGCTACCCCATGTTTTTTCACCAAGTTGATAAAATCCCATTGTGTATACCGACTTAACGCAGATTTACAAAAATGAGGATTGTGTGAAAGGTATTTATCAGGGCTCACATGATAATTAGTGAAATTGCATCTTCCACCACCAGACATCAAAATTTTTTTACCTGGCTTATTAGCATGATCAATGATAAGTGTCTTGCGTCCACGTTTTGCCGCTTCAATGGCGCACATCAGACCTGCAGCGCCTGCACCTACAATAAGGACATCAATCTGGATGGGGTTTGAATTCAAGCGATTGCATTGTGATAGCGACTAAAATTGGCCGAAATGGTGCCATAGTAATAGTATTACGTCAAATCCACAAAAGTAAACTAAATGACTTGCATTTAAAAGACTAAGAACTTACCCTTAATATGCCCAACAAAAGCACGACCATTCACTATGCTTTTCTGTGCCGTAAATGTAACGAACAAGATCATGAGAGCCATGATGATGATCACAATGGTGGTAGGATGTGGCCGCAATCACCTTATTACCGCCGTAAGTCCCAAAATGTTTAATAGGCGACCAATCAGGGCTAACAGGTGGCAGAGATGGATTTAAATCTGCAAATTCATCCGAAGCATGTACAACCTCACCTCCCAGTACTGTTAAACAAGCATAAATATCTTTTATTTCTTCATCAGTTACAGAAAAATAATCTTTTGATAATACAGCAAAATCTGCCAGCTGATGTTCCAGAAAAGAGCCTTTATTATCCGTTTCCTTTGAGAACCACGCGCTACCTCTTGTATATAACTCTAACGCTTTCTCTCGAGATAATGTGTTCTCTTGTCCGTATAACTGTGTTCCGCCAACGGATTTGCCAGTGGTTAACCAGTATAAACACAACCAAGGATTGTAGCTAGAAACCCGCGTTGCATCTGTCCCCAGCCCCACCGGGACGCCAGCATCTAATATTTTCTTTATAGGAGGGGTTCTTAAGGTTTTTTCTTTGCCATAACGCTCAATAAAATATTCCCCTTGAAATGCCATTCGATTTTGAATAGCAATTCCTCCACCTAAATTCTTTACCCTTTCAATGGAAGCATCTGAAATGGTTTCAGCATGATCGAAAAACCAATTTAAGCTGTCAATCGGAAATTCATGATGAATTTTTTCATAAACATTTAATGCACGAACTATAGACTCATCATAGGTTGCATGTAAGCGAAAAGCCCATTTATTCTCTGCCAGTAAACGAACAACAGGTTCTAATTGAGTTTCCATATTAGCAGATAAATCAGGCCTAGGTTGCAAAAAATCTTCAAAATCAGCAGCAGAAAATACTAGCATTTCTCCTGCGCCATTATGACGATAATAATCATTACCGTCTTGGTATTTTGAAGATTTAGTCCATGATTGAAAATCATCATATTCTTCATTAGGACGCTGAGTAAACAAATGGTATGCAATACGTATAGTGAGTTTATTTTCCTTGTGTAGTTTTTCAATAATGCGATAATCTTGCGGATAACGCTGAAAACCACCCCCGGCATCACAAATACTAGTAACTCCCAGCCTATTTAGTTCTCGCATAAAATGTAAGGTGGAGTTTATCTGATCATTTGATTCCAATGTAGGCCCCATTGCTAAAGCAGAATATAGGATAATGGCATTAGGGTGCGCAATTAATAGGCCTGTGGGGTTGCCGTTCACATCTCGTTCGATCTTGGTTCCAGGCATTTCTTTAGTATTCTTGTCATACCCTATCACTCTTAATGCAGCTTTATTTAACAAAGCGCTATCATATAAATGCAAGATAAATACTGGCGTGTCTGGAGAAACGTCGTTGATCTCCTTTAATGAAGGCATCCTTTTTTCTTTGAATTGAAATTCTGTCCATCCGCCCACTACTCTTACCCATTGTGGCGCAGGGGTTCTTGCTGCTTGTATCTTTAACATATAAAGCGCATCATTTAAACTAGTGATCCCATCCCAACGTAACTCCATATTAAAACTCAAGCCACCTCGTATCAAATGAATATGAGAGTCATTTAAACCAGGAATAACTGTTCTGCCATGTAAATCGAATAATTTAGTCGAGGCATCAGCAAGATTTTTAATTTCATTATCTTGCCCAAATTTCACAAAACGATTATCCCTGATTGCAACAGATGTAATATTCTTACCAAAGGTACCAAAACCTTGGAATTTACCATTAAACGCTATTACATCAACTGCCATCGCTACTCTCCTAAGGCATGAGTATTTTTATAATATAGATACAATTCTGAATAAAAAGACTAAAGAGCGAAGTTACATTCGTATAAAATTTTACAGTTTGCTAGATAAAAATAAGGTAAATATTAAAGCATAAGAAAGTAAATACGATACTAATTCAAATAACAATGTCATAAGGAATTTTATGCCAAACGCAACCGCTACACCAGGAAAAACTCTTTTAAATCCTACTGATCATATTTTAATTATGATAGATCACCAATCGCAGATGTCCTTTGCAACTAAATCCATTGATGCAATTAATTTACGTAATAATGCTGCTCTTGTTGCCAATGCGGCAAAAGAATTTAAAGTTGCTACTATTCTTACTACCGTTGCAGAAAAAACATTTTCAGGACCAATATTTCCTGAAATCAGCAGCGTATTTCCCGAGATCAAAGCGATTGATCGCACATCGATGAATACCTGGGAAGATGTTAATGTTATCAATAGAGTTAATCAGTTAAACAAGACTAAAATTGTTTTATGTGGTTTATGGACAGGGGTATGCATTGTCGGTCCGGCGCTCTCTGCCATTGATCAAGGATTTGAAGTATATGTCATTGCAGATGCTTGTGGAGATGTTAGTGAAGAAGCGCATGAACGAGCAATGCAACGTATGATACAAATAGGAGCAAAACCCATGACCTCTTTGCAATATTTGCTAGAATTGCAACGGGATTGGGCTCGCTCGCAAACCTATAATCAGACCGTCGACACGGCAATTAAGTTTGGTGGTAGCTACGGTCTTGGTCTTATCTATGCGCATGCGATGTTTGACGCCAAAGAGGGAAAATCCTAGAAATCCCCCCACTCTTTTGGTAGATATCTTATTTAACAACGATGAGCACGCAGAATCTGCGCTTGGCACTCCTAGTTAATCTAATAGCAGCTATGCTAATCTAACATTGTCTTTGATATAAACAAGTTATGTGCCTCAGCTAGTTTAGTTAAAAGGATTTTGTTGTTCGATGAAAAATGCTGCTTTAGGTATCCTTTTATTTTTCACCGCTTCTCTTTGTACAGCATATCAATCCCAGCCCGTAGAAAAAAAGGGAAAAGCAAAAGAAGAGAAAACGGAAGAAAAAAAAGACAAGGAAGATAAAAACGAACCGCCTAAAATAGGTAATTTTGCTCTCCCTAGCACGCAGCAACCTGGGGCGTTCCTAAGCATGGGGCAAAATGTTATTGATAAAAACCAAATCCAGCTCTATTGCCTAGCCGACGTATTCCATGGTTCTAAAAGACATAATATCGATGCCATTCCAGCTGTTGTCTATGGGATCACTAACAATTTATCGGCATTCTTTAATATACCTATCGCAATAAGTTATAAGCAAGATGATACCCATTCATCCGGCTTAGAAGATATGTTTTTACAATTTGAATATGCAGTCAGCAGTAAAACCTCTTCTGATTCTTCCTATCAATCAACTATTCTTGCTAACATCACCTTTCCCTCGGGCTCAACAGAGAAAACTCCAAATACAGGAATTGGCGCTCCCAGTTATTTTTTAGGTGTCACCTTTGACAAAACCTACGTCAATTGGCTTGTCTTCACCTCTTATGGGGGAGTTCTTACAACAACACGCAATGAAACAAAATATGGAAATGAACTACTTTATCAATTGGGCATAGGTAGGAATATATACAGCATACCGTCTAAGTGGATTTTTGCCTGGATGGTTGAAGCCGATGGGCAATATACTGGAAAAAATAAAATTAATGGGGTAAAAGATCCCAATTCCGGTGGGAATGTACTATTTATTACCCCATCCATGTGGATTTCTTCTAATCATCTTATACTCCAATTAGGGGCGGGAGTGCCAGTGATTCAACACTTGATTGGCACTCAAGATAAGAACAGTTATCTTTTGGCCTTAAATATAGGATGGACTTTTGGTTCTGATAAAGCAGATTTATGAGGTGAAAAATGAACGATAACTTAAAAAAAATTGGTACCGCACTTGGTCCGAAAGAAATATGGTTTCGAGGTCTTTTTATCGTACTATTTTTCTTTATCAGCTACATTGCCGCTTTTGTTCTATTTTTTGTAGTCATGTTTCAATTCTTTTTTAATCTTATCACTAAAAAATCTAATGAATATTTGCTTCAGTTTGGTCAAACTTTATGCGCCTATTTTTATGAAATTTTTAATTTTATTACCTATAATTCTGATCAAAAACCATTTCCTTTTAAATCCTGGCCTAAAGCATCTCTTCGCGCTGATATTTCATCAAATTAAAAGCAAAATTTGATCTAGCTTTGTTATTTAAAATCAATTTTTAATGACGAAGCTAGATCCGAACTTCACATGCTTAACTCTGTTGTCAGCAAATGTATGGTTCGTTCAATTTAATACCATGGTAAAACATCTTAAAAAATTGACGAACTTTTGAAGATTTCGCGCTGATAATAAATCTAAGCAAAAAGGGGGGCAAGCCCCAATACTGAGATTTAGCATATTCTGCTAAATCTCAGTTCGCAGCAATCATTCCTTTTCTGCAGAATCAGTACTTTTCTTGAGTTGAGAATGCGCAGGTATATCAGTACGCGAATAAACACTTATGATTTTCAAAGGCTTATCTTTGTTTAGATTGATAACATTATGCGGCGTTCCTTGAGGGATAAATATCAAATCGCCTGTCTTAACTGTTGATGTTTTTCCATTTAAATCAGTTTTTGCATTCCCTTCTGCAATGAAAATGACTTGATCAAATTGATGTGTTTCCATACCAATTTCATTTTTTGGATTAGTCGCGGGTGAAATACTCATAAATACGACTTGTGCGTCTTTACCTGTTAGGAAAGCAGATTTCCAATTATCATTTTTTTTGGATTGTTCATAAATTTGATGAACTACTGTAGGCTCGCTAATTTTATTTTCTTCTGGACTTTTTTCATTTAAGCCAAATGTTAAAGTGGGCACAAGGCAAATAGCTAAAAATGAAATCTTGAACGCAGTTTTTTGAAGCATGGTGAACCTCCTTGTTTATACTAGAAATATTATAAATAGGGTTTCGTTTGATAGCTAGTCAGTATAAATCAATTGCTAGTAACAACATCATAGTCATTGTAGTCATTGATAATTTTAAAAAACAACATATTTAGTTAATTTTATGGCACAGTTATGACTAGACATATATTTAAATCTCAGGCATAAATTGCTTTAGTTTCAGTATTTACTGGATGTTAAAAGGACTTGCTATGAATAATACGGATTGGAGTTATGATGTCATTTCTAAGTTATTTCACTGGATATTGGCAATCTTGCTTATAGGTTTAGTAGCTTTGGGCTGGTATATGATGTCTATCGAAGATCAACCCAATAGTGGTTGGTATTTTGGCATTCATAAATCGTTCGGCCTCATTGCTGCCACACTTGTTTTGTTGAGACTAATCTGGCGTATTGGCCATAAGCCTGCCCCTCTTCCAGATAGCGTGCCACATTGGCAAGCCAAAATATCGAGAGCGATCCATTTTTTACTTTACATTTGTATGATCGTCATGCCATTAACAGGTTTTTTAGGATCATCATTTGGTAAATACGGGGTTGCCTTTTTTGGATGGCCACTTCCCAAATGGACAAATCAAAATCATGATATCTCAGAACAATTTTTCGAAATTCACGAAACATTCGCATGGTTTCTTGTTGTATTAGTAGTACTTCATATTCTTGCGGCACTCAAGCATCTTTTCATTAACAAGGATGGGGTGTTTAAGCGCATGTGGTTTTAATTGTTTTGATAAGCGCATTTTACCTGGTGGTTGCAGAGGTGGGTCTTGAACTCACGTTTTGCAGCCATACATATGCATGCATTAAGAGCGTTTAGCTATTAGCTAATCTTACACGATGATGGTAATTTATCACACGGAACATTAATTCATTTTCTTTTTCTGTGGGTGAATCAACCATCATAATATAATGCCCATTTTTAATGTACCCTTTAAATTTTTCAACAATAGGATTTTCTACACTTACACCGATTAAACTGCTTACCCATGCACCAAAGAGCATGCCAAAAAAGAGTATTAAAGCAATTACTAAGAAATTAGCGGGAATATTTGCTGGTAATGCATAAGCATATAATGCGGCAAGAATTACAGAAAAACCGATCCCGATGCCCCCCCCCCTGATAAGAGAAGGCACCAAATCAGATGTTTGCAAAAGATTAGCTTCTTGCAAATGTTCCTTCTCAAGTTTTTCTGATGCATTCCCTAGTACATGAACATTCGTTTCATTAATTCCAATTTCTTCCAATTCATGCACTATTTCTTTTGTTTCTGATAGATCGGGTACAAGAAAGAAAAAACGTTTCATATTCTTTCCCTCCACTCATTGGTTCATTAGTACTATTTTAGCATGCATTGAGTTGGGTAACACCCTGATGTTGCACGTATGCAATTCACCCTATAAATGAGAAAATAAAAGAAATTTCTTTAATTCAGCGCCTTTAATAAGCTCTTTAAACTAACCTTATTTTTAATTACTTCATTCTTTTGTTTCTTTGTTAAACGCTTGATAAGATATTCCGCTTGATAAGCTTGTACTTTGTTATCCATCAATTGTTTAAACACGAGTTTAAGCGGCCCTTTTCCTTTCAAATATTTGGCACATTTTTTCCCTTGTTCCTGATGTTCTTGAAAACGTCTTTTTACATCAGTTGCAACACCTGTATACCAAGAACCATCTTTACATTGGATAACATAAACGAACCAAGTTTGTTTTTCTTTTTCGAGAACAAAACAATTTGATTGATGATCATTTACTAAACCAATTGCTTGCATGTACGCATAAATAATAGTGCTACCGACAAACCTAAATCCCCTTTTCTTCAGATCTTTAGAAATGGCATCACTGATCGAAGTTTTAGTAGGATATGTTGTTAAATCTTTATGATGCTGATGAATGGTTTTCTGTTGAACAAATCCCCAGATATATTTATCGAAAGAACCGAATTCTTTTTGCACTTCAAGAAACGCTTTAGCATTGCTAATGGTGGATTCTATTTTTAACCGATTTCGTACAACACCCGGGTCTTTTAAAATCCGTTCAACATCATTTTGAGAAAATTTTGCCACTTTTTTCGGCGCAAATTTTGCAAAAACCTTTCGGTAATGCTCTCTTTTGTTTAATATAGTTTCCCAGCTTAACCCTGCCTGAGCCCCTTCAAGCGTTAACATTTCAAAGTGTTTTACATCATCATGAACGGGTCTTCCCCATTCTTTATCGTGGTAGGTAACATAAAGAGGATTTTCAAGATTTACCCAAGCACAACGTAATTTGGATTGTTTTTTCATTTTTTTTCCAGTTATTTTATTGAAGTGACAATTCAGTTACTCTTGAATTCCAGTCCTTTTTGAGAAAGTACATCTTGTACAGACTGTGCACTTTTACTCAGTCGGCACATCCTTTTTATTTTTATCTCTTCAGAGGATCTATAATTTATTAGATTAATTAATCTATTTCAATAGCTTGTATATACAAAAGAAGGTTTTCTCAACAATGAAAATTTGGAAACTTACACCAGTCAATGGTAGCGGGTATGTTCGTATCAGAGCCCCTAGTGAAATGCGAGCACGTGAAATTGCGTTCAAATCATTTGTAAGCAAAGAGGCTCACAGATCTACCCATCCAACAGATTGGCAAAACCTATCTTGGCAAGATGCTAAACAAGTAACTTGTATACTTGAAGAAGATGATATATCTGATGAAGAAGGCTTTTTAGATATCGTGAAAAAGGAGTAGGCAATATGTTAAATTTAGGTGATAGATCTTTACTTTTTTATGCCGTAGCATGCTTAATCCTTGCTGTGGTTGCTTCATTTTTTGGTTTTTTTGGTTTAGCTGGCGCCTTAGGTGAAATTGGAAGGATCCTCTTTTTCGTTTTTATTGTGTTATTTCTCTTGACGCTAGTTGCACACTTAGTGCGGAAAAAATGAACAACAGTGAAAATAGAAACGTCTCATTCTGTCATAAATCATCCTACCTCGTTCCAAGCAAGGGTGGCAAGTTTTTGGGACAACACTTCCCTTGTTTGGAACGAGATTTGGGGCCCACATATCCATCATGGATATTATTCTGATGAAAAAATCACTCTCTCTCCTCAAGAAAATTTATTAGAAAAACTCATTAAACAGCTTAACATTTTTCCTCAACAAAAATGGTTAGATGTAGGCTGCGGCATGGGCGAAACAGCTATTTATTTGTCAAAACACTTTCCCCTACACATAACCGGCATAAACTTAAGCGAAAAACAATTGGAAATAGCACGCCTTCGCGCCAAGGAAGAACAATTAGATTATGTTGTTTTTAAAAAGGAAGATGCTCTATCTCTGCAAAGTTTTCATGATGAAACTTTTGATATTGTTTGGTCGTTAGAAAGCTGTGAGCAATTCTTAGATAAAGAGCAATTTATCAAGCAATGTCACCGCGTTTTAAAGCCTGGAGGAAAATTATTGCTTGCAACGTGGTGTTCTGAAAAAGAATCTTATGAAGGGAAAATGGCAAAGGACTATCTTGCGTTATGCCAGACGTATTGCGTCCCTTATATGCCCACAATGGAATATTATTCACAACGATTAGCCCTCTATTTTGATGTTCTCTTCAAAGAAGATTGGTCAATATACATCAAACCTAGCTGGGCCGCAGGACTTTCAAAGCTAAGCCAATATTCCTATTTTGACTTGCTCAAATTTTGCAGAATAAAGGATTTGCCTCTTATTTGGAAAGTTAATTTAATGGCTGACGCTTTTCAACATGGACACATTCGTTATGGCGTTTTTGTTGCACAAAAAAAGCCATTCCAAACAAACATATAATAGCCACAGCAGATAATTTTTTGTCAACGTGGCATGCGTTAGAGTATTAGGAGTGTAAAATACATGACCGATGCGAAAACACGTAGCCAACAAAACCAAAGAATCCTCTGCGAAAACTATTGGCCTCGGATGAGTAAGACGGGAACAGTCGCAATCTTAATCACGCCAATTGCAACGCTGCCCAACACAAATTCATTAAACCCTCTACGCCCATGTGTACCAACAACCAAGAGATTGGCAGGCCAACTATGCGCCTCTATCGCAATTGCTTCAGCAATACGTTGATCAGGCGTTTTAAGCTCTATTAGTTCTGTTTCGACATTATTGACACCTTGTGCTTTAGTATATGTCTCTGCCTCTTTTAATACTTCCAGAGCAGAATTTTTAAGAGAATCATGCACTGTTTTAGGGCAAATAGGTTGCATACTCCAATTAATAAATAAAGAATCAATTACATGAATTAAACGAAGTTTTACATCGGATTGTTCTTTTGCAAATTTTAATGCCTCATTTAAGGCTTGTTTTGCGATATCACTTCCATCGATTGCAACTAGGATATTTTTGTATATCATTTTATTCTACTCCGCGGCAGAAGCAGCTTTGGCAAGAAACGGGGGACGGGCGAACCAAATAAGTACCAACAAGGCTAGAAAAATAAAACCTGAGAGCCAGAAAATGTCATTGGTTGCCAACATATAAGATTGATTAATCAGTGTTTTTGCCAGCAATGCATAGCTCACATCATCCAAAAAACCTGATATTTTTAGCTGATTAATCGTTTCAATCATATTTGGATTGTAAGAAATTAATGTTTCAGTCAATTTGCTTTGATGAACCGATTCTCGATGATCCCATAAAGCAACACTGATTGAGGTACCAAAACTACCCGCCAATATCCTTAAAAAATTAGATAATCCGGCTGCGCTTGCAATTCTATCATCCGGTAATCCAGATAATAATATGGTAATAGTGGGAATAAAAAAGCATGGTGCCCCGATCCCTTGAACGAATCTTATCCATGCGACATTTTCAAAGGTAACGTCGGTGTTAAAGTTTGCCAACCAAAACGAACAAAAGGCAAAAAAGAAAAAGCCATTTGTGACAATAAGACGTGGATCGACTTTAGACATTATCCGTCCAACAAAGGGAGATAAAAGGATAGGTAAAACACCTATAGGGGCCGTTGCTAGTCCTGCCCATGTTGCCGTGTAATTCATTTGAGTTTGTAACCATAAAGGTAAAATAATCACACTGCCAAAATAAGTCATATATCCCATACTTATTGCAGTCGTACCCACTGTAAAATTTCTACTCTTAAACAAAGTAAGATCAACAATAGGATGTTCATCGGTAAGTTCCCACACAATCAAAAAACTAAGACAAACAGTTGAAATAATGGCAAGCAGGCAAATTAAATTTGAATCAAACCAATCTAAATCTTTCCCTCTATCTAAAAGAACTTGTAAGCATCCAATACCTACCGCTAGTAATATTAAACCTACAAAATCTATCCTTTGTTTTACTATTTTAGTTTCACGGTCTTTTAAAATTTTCCATGTAAAATAAACGGAGAATATGCCGACAGGAACATTTATGTAAAAAATCCAGGGCCAAGAATAATCATCCGTGATATACCCACCTAAAATAGGCCCCAAAACAGGTCCTGCAACAGCCACCATCGCCCATAAGCCTGTTGCCAATCCCTTTTTATCTGGCGGATAATTAGCAAGTAACAAACTTTGCGATAAAGGAATCATTGGGCCTGCAACGGCTCCTTGTATGATTCTAAAAAAAACTAGCATAGGGAGACTAGTAGAGAGCCCACATAAAATCGAGGCAAGGGTGAATAAGGCCGTGGACCATACGAAAAGTTTTACTTCACCAAAACGTCTGGCTAACCATCCTGTTAAGGGCAGTACAATGGCTAAGCTAACGGTAAACGAAGTAATTACCCACGTTCCTTCATCTGCACTCACGCCCATGTTTCCTGCTATAGTCGGGATAGCAACATTAGCAATAGATGTATCCAATACGTTCATAAATATGCCTAAAGAAACAGCAATAGTGAGTAATACTAACTGGATCCCTTTAATTGCTGGCATATATAGCCTTACCTCTTATGGCGTGATGGGTGAAGTATTTTTTGCATTTTCATTCAAAATATTATCAATAATTTTATCTGCCTCTTGCAGATCGGCACTATCATCCGCTGATTCATAAATGACTTTTGTTGAAGAATCTTGCTCCAACACTTCGCCTTTTCTATTGCGTGTATTAACAGTTACTGTCATTGATAACCCTTTACGAAGCGGGTACTTTTTCAATTGCTCTTTATCCAAACCAATCCTAACGGGAAGTCTTTGTACGATTTTGATCCAATTGCCTGTAGCATTTTGTGGCGGTAATAAATCAAAAGCACTTCCTGTTCCTGGGTTTAAGCCAATCACTGTTCCTTTATATTTTACGCCACTACCATATGCATCTGAAATTGCCTCGGCTGATTGGCCAATGCGAATGTTCTTTAATTGTGATTCTTTGAAATTAGCATCGACCCACACTTGTTCCAAGGGCACAATCACCATTAATATTGTATTGGTATTGATTTGCTGCCCAACCTGAACTGGTCGTTTGGCGACATACCCTGTCACTGGTGCGTAAACTGTTGTTCTTCTCCATTGCAAATATGCATTTCGTACATTGACAATAGCTTGTTCTACCTGAGGATGATGATATAAATCAGTATTACCAACTAAGGTAACGGCGCCTGCAAGTTGTTGCTTCGCCACAGTCACAGCATCACGTGCAGAATCAAGGGCAATCTTTGCATGACGCAGATCTTCTTCTGAGATAGATTTATTGACTACAAGTCCTTGACGACGCTTATAATCCTCTGTTGCTCTCTCAAAATTATCTTGTTGTGCTTGAACATTGGCCTTTAATTGATTTACCTCGTCATAATATCGACTCACTTGACGTACGATAAGACCGAGTTGCGCTTGCGCTAATTTCAAGGCAATTTCAGCATCCGCTTTATCAAGCTGGACAACTATCTCCCCTTTTTTGACCAGATCAGTTTCTTCAGCAGAAATCTGCGTCACACGTCCTGGTATATGAGACATCACCTGAACAGAATTCCCACCTACATAGGCATCATCCGTTGTTTCCTCATAACGGCCCAATAAAAGCCAATAAAACAAATAAACCATACCCAACAGCAGAAATACCCCACTTAAACCAATCAGGAGCCGTTTACGGTGGTTATTTGTGTCAGGGATAGGAGGAGGAAGTATCTGATCCCGTTTTGCATTTTGCTCTATAGTCAAAAGTAATTCCCTTCATCTAAATACTGTGTATTCAGGTAGCAAAAATGACAGAATGTTACTAATGTTGTATATCTATTTTAGTCGGTAAAATGATACTAAAAAAATGAATAGTTTATCTTCTTCTACGATGTCTAGTGTGTTTTCTTTGATTTTTTGCTTTTTCTTTTTCTGAATGCGTTACTTCCTGTTTTTTATGAGACTGTTTAGATTTAGACTGAGCAACTTGTTCCGTTTGCTGTTTATATCCATGTAACATTTTTTTGCGTGTCGCAGGTTCTTTTTTATTTTCTTTCTGTTCAGTGTTCTTTTGCTGATTTGCTTGATTCAGTATCGCTACTGATTCATTGATTTTTTCAATGCTTTTGTTTATCTCATCAACTTTCCCATCAAGCTCTTTGTCTTTTGCAAGATAAGTACTAATTTTGGGCGCAACGTAGCTTAAAGTAGATGCGGCAACACTTAATGCTGTTGCTGCCGTTTGCACGTAAAAATTGAGAGTTTCCTTATCCATTCCTGTTATTCCTTCAAGACCAGAAGCAATACTTTCTTGGACTTCAGGCATAGATAGTACTGTTAAAGCTAAATTGCCTGCAGAGGTAAAGTTTACGCTTGATGGATCCATTGTCTCATTGCCATATTTATACAACAAAAATGAAGTATAATGCGGTGAAACTGTGTTATAAGTTTCCATTCCATAGTTATATAGTTGATAGCCATAGGATAAGCCTGCTTGCACATAGTCTAACATTTTCTACCCTCTTCCATAAAACGACCTTATTGGTTAGATAGTTTTGGGGTAAATAAATTCAGATTTCGTGCAAATACACTTTAAATTTAATTAAGACAACAAAGCCCTCATTCAATAGAACTTTTGCAGGACTTATTTAGATATTAATCTTCTTTTTTTGCTATTTTTGGACGATGTTGATGATTTCATCAGAGATTTTATTCCCTCTTTAGATATTGCATGGTGAGGGTATGTTGTCTGGTCTAACCTCATGCCATAAGAATGACACCCGTTCCAACATAAGAGAAACTGGTAAGGAGCTTTACGATAAATAGCTCGAGAGAATAATTCGTATATTTTTTTCTCAAGGACATCTTTATTTTTCATTATAAAAATATGCTGATATTCACATTTCAAAATACTAATCATTAATTTTTTTGCTGTCTCTAACTCTATTGGATGAATATCATAAGAATATTCTTCTGAAATTTTATCAACAACATTTCTAACCATTTTAGCAACATCAATTTTTTCTGGTTGAGCATCGGCGACAATTACTTTTGCTTTAAGCTTGTTGCACTTGCCTTTTGCTTTTCGTCTTCGCATTACATTTTTTTGCGTATTTAAAGTTTCTCTCATCTCTTGATCATTTTCAGGTGGTGTTGATATCTCCCTATTTTTTCGACATTCACTTCGTTGTTGTTTTCTTTTGGCTACCTCCGCAAAAGGGGTCCATTCCTTCATTTTCTGAGTCAATGTTTCACTTTCATCCTGATATAAAGATGGTGCATTTTCTTTTTCTTGAACACTTTGTTCTTGTAATAGAGCGCCTTTTGCTGCTCCTTTATGCTCCACAGCAATAGTGTCGGTTGCATTTATTGGTTTAGTGACGAGGCCTTCAGGGATCCCTAAATATTCTCTTAATGCTTGTTCTGAACCACGTAATGTCTCCTGGGGGGCAAACCCAAAGAGTTTTTGATATAAGCCATATTCTTCTAGTACCTTAATGAATTCGCTAGCACTATCTCTGGAGAGATATTTACGTGCTAAATCTTCAATATGACCTATATGGAGAGAGCCAATTTTGTCTTTAAATTTATGCATTGCCGATGCAAGCTCTGGTACAGGAGTGTACCCCAAAGCAATATAATATGCGGCCCTAACCAGCAATGAGGGATCTTCTGCAAAACGAAGTGTTGCATGGCCAATCATCCGTAAGCGGCGATGGATAGCATCTTGGATCCCCATGCCCGTAGGATCAGTTATCGTTTTACCATCTGAAAGTAAAGAGCATATTGTGAAATCACGTTTTAAGGCATGATAAAATAGGCCTAGCCGTTGTATCATCTCATTATCAGTATTGTCTACAATCAATACATCTATTGATAAAGGACCTAAAAATTTTTTATAAGCATATTGATGGTAGCGATCTGAAGAAAAGCCATTTCCTTTCAAATGCACCGCAGATTCTAATGAAGAATTAACAACATCCACATCATAAATAGGGATCTCATTTCCTGGGATCAGTGCGAGAACTCCACTACCAACTAAATAAGTTTTACCAGGTAAAGGCATTAAACTCTGAAGTGGATTTTGAATATATGACGGAACATCTGCCGACATTTCTTCTTCACAGCTAATAATCGACAAATCATGATAACCGCCTACCCTTATAAAGGGGATAGTTTCAAATAACTTATCAATTCTATGTGCTAATCTTTTATGCCCAACAAATAATGCTAGACACGATTTTTTTACCAGCGCTGCCTTTTTCACATCACCACTCAGCAAATGATGTCGAATTAACTCCAGATAAGTAGCAACATGAAAAGGAAACTGTTGGGTACTTGAAATAAGCGTTCTTAAACACTCTTCTAATTTATCCTGCTCACGATACATTTTTGCTTTTAAAAGATAAAAACTGGCAGAATAATTGAACTTTTTAAGCGCAATATGCAAATAACGCCAAGCAAGGGGATCTTTTCTCTCAACTAGAAATCTACAATAATTATAGTAACCAGGTAAATAGTCAGAAAATTTCTTTTTGCTTACAAACTTAGTATATCGTCGTTTAATAATTTCAGGATCAACATCTAGCGATTCCTGATATACAATAGCGCTTAATTGGGCCTGTGGATTATGAGGAAATTGCTTGCTTAATTCCTCATAACTTGCTTCCATATTACATTCTGCCAAAGCCTGCTGACAGCGAATAACACCTAAGCTGGCATGAAAATTTTCTTGCCAGTTTCTTATTTTTTGAAAATAAACAATTGCCTCATCATAGTATTTTTGGGTAGATTTGCAATATGCCAAGCTAAGTAGAACCTCTGAGTCCTCTTCCCATCCTTCTATTTTTTGAAATGTTTTTTCTGCTTTGCCTAATTTTCCAGCAGTATAATAGCATCTCCCTAATGCAAGCAGAACAATTCTATCATTTTCCCAATCTTCAATAGCCATTAGATTTTGGCTTGCACTATCAAAGCGATCAGTTTCCTCATTAAAACGTGCAAGAGTTAAAAGCATATCCTTGTCTTTTAACCAATCGCTCCATCCTTTTATGGTAGCTTCTGCTTCGGAATATTTTCCCATGTACGCATAAATTCTCGCAAGAGCCAACACTGCCTTTTTGTTTGAATATAAATTTTTAATCGATTGAATAGCTTCTTTTGCAGCGTTTAAATCACCTGTTTTTTGCCGACATCTAGCAAGAGCAATCAGGTTTTCAGTATCGGCTTCCGTTATATTGTCAAAATCAATCAATTCTTCAATTCGGAATGCTGCGGATTTACTTTTTCCCTTTTTATCATCCAAAACACTCAACGCAGTAACGATTTTGGGATCGGCTTCATTTGAAATATTTTTTAAAATTCTTCCCGCTTGCTTAAGATCTCCCTGCTTTTCAATGCAAAAAGCTCGACTCATTTCGGTAGATTGATTTCTTAATTTTTCAGGAATTTTATCTAACTCTTCTAATGCTTCATCATATCGTGCCATATTCTTAAGTGCTGAAGATTTCGCTAAATGATAATTTCTTATCTCATAGGGGGATAATTTTCTAAAGTCCACTTTTTCAAGAAGTTGGAGCGCCATGATATTTTGACCTTTTCGGATAGCATCAAATGCTTGGTCAATCAGCGACAAGACATGATGTGCTTTGGAAAAGGCCTTATTAGCATCGTCACTACGACCTAATTTTCTCAAAATACTACCGTGACAATGATGAATGGCATCATCCCAAAGTGATTGAGATATTTTATTTAATTCTTGAAGTGCCTGGGCGAAGTTGCGTTGACCTTCAAATACTCTTGCCTTAGCCAGACAATAATTTTTTTTCTGTTTTAAATTAAGATTATCAAATGTAATTTTATTCAGAATTTCCAGTGCTGTTTGGTAATGATGTTTATCTTTAGCACCTTGTTTAATTTCGTCCCATGCCATATCGATTTGTGATTTGGCTTTGCTTATTCCAGCCTTCAAACTTCACCCCACGTCATATTGCTATCGTTGCGCAAGTGAATATCTATTTATGAACTTTAACCACACTTGCATAAAGATTGATTTATACTTCTTTTTGAAGGCGGCAATTCTAACCTAGAAAGATGACGCTTTAAAAGCGGCATATAGCATGATAGAAGATAGCTCAATGTTTCAGCAATTTACAAAAACCATTCAACATCCTTCCATAATCCTGGCTCCGCTTTTTTTGCATTCAAGCGTATTTGCAAGTCACCAACATGGATTTCAAGTTTATGGCCGTCTGGATCAAGAAAATAGAGGGAAGCTCCAGGTGAGGTGTTTTCTTTAAAAATAGGCGTGCCAGAATGAATAATTTTATCGCACATCATTGCAAAATCTTCATTTTTTACACTAAAGGCGTAATGAGTATAACAAGGATTAACTTCGCGCTTTTCATCTACATTTAAACAAAACCAAAAATCTCCTACTAAAAAATAAGCCCCTTTATCCCATAAGCAGACAGGTTTTAGCCCTAAAACATCGTTATAAAATAGAAATGAGCGTTTAATATCTTTTACAGCAAGAGTGATATGGTTCATTTCTTGAATCATGTTTAATCCATTTACAAAATAGGAATTTGAATAATATTTATCTGATGGTGAATGAGTTGAAAAAAGCGCAGAAAAGAGCCTATCGACATACTAACAGTTAAATCATTTTGTAGTGGATGAAAATTTACTATTTCAAATGTCAGAAAATCTTCATCTAAAATAAAGACTATTTTTTGCTCTATATCATTCAGTAATGCATAGGGGGTTACTGAGCCTGGGGTCAATTTTAATTTTTCATCTAATTCTTCGGCGCTAGCAAAGGAAAGTCCACCCTTCCCATATATTTTTGAAAGTTGCTTTAAATTAACACGTTTATGTTCAAGAATACTCACTAAAAAGAAATTTTTTTTCTTATCTTTTAGGAAAAGGTTTTTACTATGTGCACCATTAATGCTGGCGCTAAGATGCTTTCCTTCTTCTACTGTAAAAACCGGTTCATGCTCATGAAGTTGATATGGTAACTGATGTTCTGCTAAAAAATTAAATAGAAGTTGTTTTTTCATTTCAGTTGTAATTCTTAGGTAGCATTTATAGGCCTTAGACTGGCAGTTTTCTTAACAAAGCTGCGAGCAAAAAACCAAAATAAGTTATTTGACTAATATTTTGTGCGTTATTAAATGGATTTCGAAAACACTTTTGTCTCGTTAATAGTATATTATTAAGCCCCATCTATATTATAATTTCATACATGTTAAATTTATGCCCGAACTAGCTCAATGCAAAACCTGCTAAAAAACTTAAAAGCTATCTTTTTTGATCTTGATAACGTTTTGGTTTTTAGCGAAGAGATGCATTTTAAATCATGGCAGGAAGTTGTTAAACAATTTGGGATTGATCCTAATCAGCTCCACTTTCAAAATCTTATTGGCATTGCCGATTCCAAACAAGCACAGCTACTAAAAACGCAATTTAATGTCCAAGAAGATGCTAACTTATTATGGGAGCTTAAAAGAAAATCCTTTTCTTCTCTCATTCAACAAGGATTTACCGCACCGCTCGGCAGAAATGAATTTCTTTCAAAGGTTTCGCAAAAATTTATTACAGGCGTTGTCTCTTCTTCAGGTAATCATGTTATTCAGGAAATCTTATCACTTGAAAAAATCACCAATTTTTTTAAATTTGTGATCGGGCATGAAGATTGCAGCAAGCATAAGCCTGATCCATTGCCTTATCTTAAAGCACTTGAAATAGCGCGAGTTGAACCACATGAAGCACTTGTTGTGGAAGATTCCATGTCTGGCATTCTTGCCGCACAAAAAGCTGAAATCCCTGTTATTGGGATTTTAAAAGATCAAACGCCTGATCAACTATTACCGAACGTAAAATACTTTACAAGTTTTAATGAAGTCAATCATTGGCTCTATGGTTAAACTATGAAAATAAAAAATATCATCGTAATTGGCGCAACAGGTAATGTCGGTCGCAAGGTTGTTGAATTTATTTTACAACGACAATTAGCCAAGCCTGAACAGCTTCGATTAATGGCCTCAACTCAATCTATAGGAAAACAGATTTCTATTGCTGGTGTTGATTTTACCATTGAAGCCACTGATGAAACGTCTTTTGCCAAAAATGATCTTTGTATTTTCAATACAGAGAGCGAAATTTCTGCTTATTATATCCCTAAAGCGATCGCGGCAGGAGCTTATGTTATTGATTCAAGCTCTCATTACCGATTACATCCAGATGTACCACTTATTATCCCACCCGTAAACCAAGGTCTGATTAACATAGAACAAAGACTATACGCACATGCCAATTGTCTTGCATCTCCAATTGCCACTGCCTTGGCTCCTTTGCATCAAGCATTTAATGTATTCAAAGCCAATGCGGTTACTTACCAATCTACTTCAGGTGCAGGTAAAAAACCCATGGATGAATGCTGGCAAGAAACCAAAAGCTTGATTGAGCAAAAATCTTACACCAGAACCTGTTTTCAAAGACAAATTGCCTTTAATGTTATTCCTCAGGTTGGTGGCATTCGCGATGATGGTTATACGTTCGAAGAATATAAAATTATACACGAAGTCAAAAAAGTATTGGGCAATGATATCCTCATGACCAGCACAGCTGTGCGCGTCCCTGTGATGATTGGGCATTCCATCGCGTTAACAGTTGAATTTAAAAAATCTTTTAGCTTAGACGAAATCAAAAATGTGTTAAAACAAGCACCATTTGTTCAATTAAGTGATAATCATTACTCGACTCCTGTTGAGGTTGTTGGCTCAGATGATGTTTTTGTGGGCCGTATAAAACGTGATAATACTTGCGAAAATGGTCTGCATTTATGGTTATGCTCAGATAATTTAAGGCGCGGCGCAGCAACTGATGCAGTTGAGATTGCTGAGAGACTACTCTTATGCCTTGATGAGCGTAGTAAAGAAAATTATAAGATTGCATAGCTTGCCTCATTGCGAGGCACCTAGAGCTGAAGCAATCCATGTTATCTACAAAGCTCATGGATTGCTTTGCGAATATTGAACGTAATTCTCACGGGTGTTTATCCCGCCGAAGCTCACCAAAGACTATGTAACTCTTCCTAAAAAAATGTAATACTCCTTAAAAAGCTCTGCCATTTGATCAATTAACAAGCCGGACAGCTCATGAAAGAAAATGTTTTTGTCATGGTTTTAAGGTACTTAGTTAGTATTGATGTTATTGATAAGCACCGCCCTGCTCATCTTGAGTTTCTAGAATCTTATTATAAAAAAGAGATTTTTATCGCTTCAGGTGCTCAAGTGCCAAGAACAGGCGGTATCATATTAGCTAAAGGCGTTAGCCGAGAACAATTACTCACTATTATTGAGCAAGATCCCTTTTATCAATACCGTTGCGCTGAATTCCAAGTGTTTGAATTCCTACCTAATAAATATTTAAACGTTTTTGGCAACATGCTGAAAGACATTGCATGAAAAAGCTCGTTATCATTTTAGTTTTAATTATAGCTAATACAAATGCTGTCTTTGCTGAAGAAAGACGTCCCAAAGTCGGCCTCGTTTTAAGTGGTGGTGGAGCTAGAGGTGCGGCTCATATAGGTGTCATTGAAGCGCTTGAAGAGCTCGACGTTCCCATTGATATTATCGTTGGTACAAGCATGGGCGCTGTTATAGGTGGACTTTATGCGGCTGGCGCCTCTATTGACGATATCAAATACAATTTTACCAAATTAAATTGGGAACACATTTTTAATATCCAAATTAATCGAGACTTCCTCTATTACCGCAGGAAGCAAGATGATGATATTTTCCTTCTTAAAAATTTTATTAGTTATTCTGATGGAAGCTTTCATCTACCATGGGGGATAGTAACAGGACAAAATTTATATCAATTTTTTAATTCTTATTTACTATCGCAAGAGCCCATCGATGATTTCACCCAATTAAAATACCCTTTTAAAGCAGTCTCCACAGATTTAGTTACCGGTAAGGCTGTTGTTTTAGATAAAGGCGATTTGGCGCTATCTATGCTTGCAAGCATGGCTGTGCCGGGTATCATCAATCCCGTCGATATGGGAGATTATCTGCTAGTAGACGGCGGGGTGAGTGCAAACTTACCTATCCAAATTGCGAGAGAGATGGGAGCAGATATTATCATTGCCGTTGATGTGAGCACCCCACTTTCAACTAAAAACCAAATTAATGATCTCGCAGATTCTCTAAATCAACTTACTAATATTTTGACACACAATAATATCGTTGTTAGTAAATCATCGCTAACATCGCAAGATATTTTAATTGAACCCAAATTAGGCAACTTAGGTACCTCTGATTTTGATAAATTTAAAGAGGGGATCCGCCCAGGTATTGAAGCGACTTATCTTCATCGTGATCGTTTGCAGCAACTTTCTTCATCTTCTGCGGTTTATAACACCTGTTTGCTAAGTAAAACGCTCATTCGTGTTGACGATATACAGATAAAAAAAGAACATTTTTTAAGGCCTGAAACTTATCATCATTATTTAGATTTTGATAAAACTTATATCACAACTGATGAGCTCACAAATCATATAAGCTACCTTTATGGATTAGATATTTACGAACGTATTTATTATGGTATCGAATATGATAAAAATGAAAACGTATTAGTGGTCGAACCTCATCTTAAATCAGAAAACCCGCTTTATGTGCAGGGTAGCTTATTCATAGATACAGACTTTCAAACCAATAACAGTTTTGGCCTTGCCATTGGATTTACCAATCCCCAAGTCAATTCCTTACTAGGAGAATGGCGAATTATTGGCAAAATTGGCCAAGGCACAGGTATCTTTGCCGAATTTTATCAACCTTTAGAAAGCTCTTTATCTTGGTTTATTAATCCCTACATTAATCTTCAACGTTTACCACGACCTATCTACTTTGACTATACCAATCTCGCTACAGTACTAGATAGCTCTGCTCAGGTAGGTGTTTTATTTGGTAGAAATTTTTCTAATGTTGCCAGGTTAAGTGCCTTTTGGTTGTTCGAGTACGATGGTTACGATGTGAAAGAAGGCACCCTTTTTCTTCCAGAAAATCACTCGCAAAACGGCGAAATGGGCCTCACATTCGAATGGGATACTGTAGATAATATATATTTTCCACATCACGGTTTAAGAGGCGAAGCCAAGTTCACCTCTAACGAAAAGGCTTTTGGCGGAAAGAGCCATTTTTCTCAATTTGCTTCTAGAGGCTTATGCGGATTTTCATCAGGAAAACATGCCTTAGCGTTAGCCGGAATTTATAACAAAACCCTAGATGGTGAACTGGAACTCAATTCGCAATTTTCTTTGGGGGGATTATTTGAACTCACAGGGTTAGCCAATAATGAACTCATGGGAAACAATGCAGGTTTGCTCACCGGTATTTATTTTTATGAGATTAAAAAACTATCACTGATCCCTAATCGCCCTTCACCTGTCTACGCAGGAGCTTCTTTAGAAAGAGGCAAAGTCTGGGGAGATACAAATTTAGGCGATAATAAATTTATTTCTAGTGGCAGTCTATTTTTAGGAATAGATTCGCTTATCGGCCCCATCTATCTTGCTTTTGGCATGACAGATAACGGCAGAAAAGCTGCCCATCTTGTCATTCGGCCTGCTTTTAGATAATTTATGCCCTATTTGGGTTTCACTGCCTTTCTTGGTTAAATAACTGAACGCATGTGCAGCTATCTCATAATTAACAAAATAGAAATTCATGTTTGGTCGATAACAAATTATCGCTGTGAATAAGCAAAATACCATGCCACCACTAAAAATATTACAGTATCCCGATAAAGGTCTAAAACGTGTTAGCATCCCTGTGGTTAATTTTGATGAATCAATTCAAAAAGTGATTGATGACATGTTTGAAACCCACTACGCTACACCTAACTGTGCAGCCCTTGCTGCAACACAATTAAATTTAGAGATCCCTTGGCGGATCACTGTCATTGATTATTCAGCGAATAAAGACCAACCTCTTTGCTTGGTCAATCCGCAAATTATTCATCGTGAAGGCGAACAAAATGAATATGAAGGGTGCATGTCCGTATTCCCTCAACATATTCATGAAAAAGTAAAAAGAGCCATGAAAATTACAGTTCAATATCAAGACAGATATGGCACACCTCATGAAATTGAAGCAGAAGGATATTTTGCTAAATGTATCCAACATGAAGTGGATCATCTAGATGGGCATGTATTTCTAGATCATCTTCACAAAATTAAAATTGATAGAATATTGCGTAAAATAAAAAAGGTTCAGCGCCAAGGGAAAAACAGCTGATTTTCTAAGTTGATAAACCTTTCTTTTTTCCTTCAGCTTGAGCTTGCTCTCGCGATTGCAGATGAATATTTTTTATTTCTGCTATATCTTTATCTTTTAATTCTACTCCAAACACTACTCTTTTAGTAAGAATTTTAGCTATTTCTAAGGGGTAACCATAACCTTCTGCAACTTTTTGTGCATAAAGATCTATCTGTATTGAATACCGTACTTTTTCGTCTTCGATATTTTTAAGTTCTTTTTCTTCCTCATCAGATAATTTAATATGCTGCAGGATTGCTCCTATGCTCCCATATAGTTTTTCAGCATCAGGCACTTCTGCTTTCATGTCATATTGTAAATTATCTTTTTCTTTTAAAATTTGTTTTTGAGTTTGCTCTCTTTGTTCAGCGACATTGCGCGAAAGCTGCATTGCCAGTTCTAAATCATTGTTTTGCAATAAGAGTCCAAGCAATGCATTTTTACCGTTATTCTTTTCTTTCTTAAAAATTAAGTTTTTCCTTTCCTCATCAACAACATTATGCTTTTTTTCATTATTATTATTTCGCGAAAGAAGAAAAGGTAAAATTTGTTGCTTTCCAGATTTTAATTTCTCTTCTCTTAATTTTAGAAAGGAATCTTCATCATTATTAAAATGTGCAACAATGGCACGAAACTCTGGTAATTTAGATGAATTTGCACTAGCAACTTGCACTTTTTGACCATCAACAACTACTTCTCTAACAGTAGGTTCAAAATCTTTTTTGCTGATGGATAAATAATCAATTGGTTTTCTGCCATTTTTAGCAACAGCATCGATATTTGCCCCTGACTGGACTAATTTCTCAACCATATCTGGTAATCCCATAATAACTGCCCAGTGAAGCGGGGTCAGACCGTGTTCATCAGGTTGATCAAGGATCATCATCTCTGTCGCTAGTAATGCATTAAAAACTTCTTTATTACCTTTTTGAATAGCAAGTATTAAAGGAGTCCCGGTAAAAGTTCCTTTAGTCACCTCGTTCAATAGTTCTACTTTTCCATTTTTTTTCATTATTTCAATAAGGGCAAGAGCTGCATGTGTATTATCAAACCCAATGGCTGTTCCAAGAGGGAGTTGTTTAAAAAAACCGTCTTTTGCAGGTTCTCCTTCTATCGCTACATTTTGTTCTATTAAAAAATTAATTATTTCATTGGTATCATTTTGTGAAATACGAAACTCTAAGTCTTCTCCTTTATAATAAGGAGGAGCCATGAAAAAAAATCCCGGAGGGCCTGGATTGGTTTCAACGCAGAAAAATTGAATGGCGTTACCTAGTATTCCATTGCCAGTTCTGTACTTGTAATGGGGGTTATCTTTAATTTGCTTAGAGAAGGATTTTAATACTTGTAGATCCCCTTTTTTTAGTGCGTTTTTAATCTCTACTTCCGCTTCTTTTGGCATATTAGATAGCATAAGGTCACCCCTTTGGAAAAAAGATATGTATCTAATATATCACGATTTAAAAACAATCAGAAAACATCCTTAGAGTAATAAATAATTTGTCATATTAAACTAGAACTATTTCTGCTATTAATTATTAATGCATGCCTATCAAGTGGACAAGCTGTGAATTTTAACCGTGCCTGCATTATTTCTATTTCAATTCTTCTTGTCATCGCAGGCATGACTGTCCCACTTTCGTTCGCCTTATATTTATCATGGATCCAAGCAAAGGATTATGAACGTGATAAACTTTTCACAAATGCTAAAAGAGCTATTCAACGTTCACGTGTTTGTATAGACGAAGTCTATCAAGCATTAGATTCACTGGAAGATCTGCAATCTACCTCATGCACACCGGCACTTATGCAAAAAATGCAAGATGTCGCTTTCAACAAACGATGCATTAATGAAATTGAATACCTTGAAAATGGGACAGTGAAGTGTAGTTCAGAGGGGAGCGTGAGTGGTAATGTAAAATTCCCCTCAGGCGATTTTGTGATGCCAAATGAAGCTATTCTTTCTTTTGATACCTCGGCTTTTGTGAAGCGAGGGGGTCAATTTTTATCCTTTGAGAGAAATAATTTTGCCATCTCAGTTGATACCGATCCCTTATCAGATGTTATTGTGGAACCTTATGTAAAAATTGCTATTATCACACAAGATGGCCAAGTTATTAGCACATTAAATTATTCTCACCCAGATATGGGGTTAATCAATGCTGCATTAAAAAATCCCAATTTAAAGCAAACCGACAACAGTTTGGTTGCGATTTATAGAACTCCGGCACTTACTTATATCGTTTCTGAATCGATAAGTTATGCCTTTGTTCAATGGCGAAAAAATCTTGTTTTATTCGTTCCCTTTGGTCTTATTATGTCTTTCATCGCATGTAGCGCTGTTATCTGGGGTTTAAGACGCAGATTATCCAATCTAGGGGAGCTAAAGCTCGCGATCATAAACCGAGAATTTGTTCTTTATTACCAACCTATTATTGAATTTAAAACTGGTCTCTGCAAAGGCGCAGAGGCATTGATTCGATGGCAAAAGCAAGATGGTACCATAGTAAGACCTGACTTGTTTATTCCTTTAGCAGAAGAGAATGGGCTTATTCAGGCTATTACAGATCAAGTCATCGAATCTATTGTCACTGATTTAAAAGCAACGCTCCAAGCAAATCGAGATTTACATATTGCAATCAACATTGCTGTTGTCGATTTTAATACAAAGCGAATTTTTAAAAAATTGGACTCTACCATTTCAGAAAGTGGTATTGAACCACAACAAATATGGCTCGAAATTACAGAGCGCGGTTTTATGGATATCAATTCTACGCGCGATAGTCTCAATCGTGCACGTGAATTAGGATACCCTATCGTTATCGATGATTTTGGAACAGGCTATTCTAGCTTATCCTATTTAAAAGAGCTTCCAATTGATGTTCTTAAAATTGATAAATCATTCACAAGCTCTGTAGACACTGATTCTGTTACAAATCATGTTACAAAGCATATTATTGATATTGCCAAAGAATTGAAACTGAAAATTATCGCAGAAGGTGTAGAAACTAAAGGTCAAGCTGACTATTTAAAATCGCATGAAGTAGATTTTGCACAAGGATGGTTATACGCTAAAGCAATGCCGCTTCATGAATTTTTATCCTTCTTTCAAAATAATGCCTCTAAGAATAAGGATTAGAGATGTATAAATTTATTAAAACATTATTTCTTGTTCTTTTTAGCGGATTATTCTGTCATTTATCAACAGCCGAGACGATTAAAATTGGGCTTGCCGGCCCTTTTTCTGGTCCTTATGTCGCCGCAGGAGATCAACAATGGATAGGTGCAATGCTAGCCGTTGATGATATTAATGAAAAAGGTGGGATCAATGGTAATAAATTAATGCTTGTCAATGCGGATGATGCATGTAATCCTAAAAAAGCTGAAAAGATAGCAAGAAAGTTTGTCAACTCTAAAGAAGTTATAGCAGTGATTGGTCATAATTGTTCCTCCACCACCTTGGCTGCCTCTAAGATTTATGGTGAGGCGAATATGTTAATGATCACGCCAGCCTCTACTAATCCAGACATTACTGAGCATCAATATCATTCCATTTTTAGAACTTGCGGCAGAGATGATTCTCAAGCTGAACTTGCCGCCAATTTTATCACAAACAAGCTCAACGCAAAAAATATTATCATTGTGAGCGATGGCAGTGTTTACGGTAATGGTTTATCTAATAGTACCAAAAAGGCCTTTGAAAAAATCGGCACTAATGTCACTCTATTTCAAGGAAATTCAAGTGAGAATAACTATCCGGAATTGGCAGAAAAAATATCGAAACTCAATCCTGATGTTATTTATTTCGGTGGATTACAGACTGACGCAGGTAATTTTTTAAAACTTTTACGAGAGCGTGGAAATAAAGCTATTTTTGTCGGTGGCGATGGGATTGCTTCTCCTGATTTTGTGCGGGCAGCAGGTGGTCCTAATATGGTACAGGATGTTTACATGACTTTCTTTAGGGATCCTTCATCTATTCCTGAAGCAAAAAAAGCAATCAAGAAATTTGAAGAAAAACGAGCAATACCGACAGGATATACTTTAAATGCATATGCAGCGGTACAAGCTCTTGCTGAAGCCATTAAAAATACTTCACCAAACTATTCAAAGATGAGTGATTGGTTGCATCAAAATAAAGTTGATTCTATTATCGGTACACTTGAATGGAACGAAAAAGGAGATCTCAAAGAAGCTCCTTTTATTATTTACAAGTGGAATGATGAGGGAAATTATGAACCTTATTAAGTAAAATAAATCCTTACTACCATTCTATAACAGCCCTATCATGAATAAACTTTCCTGTTAAGTTAGAAGGTGCTTCAGTTGCTAGCCAAACAATGCTGTCAGCGCCCTGTTCAACTGAGCGCGGTGCAATCTTACCTCCCATATCTGTACGCACCCATCCTGGACATACTGCATTAACTGCGATCTGATACTCTTTTAGTGCTGCAGCAAACTGACAGGTTACTGCATTCAATGCCGCTTTAGAGATACTATAAGCAGGCGCCCAATGCCCCATGTTAGATAAAGCTCCTGCACCGCTAGAAACATTTATTACTCGTGCAAATGGGCTCTTTAATAGAAGTTCTAAAAAAGCCTGCATAACGAATAAGGGACCTAAAGTATTAGTTTGAATGGAGGTTAGTATCTCTTGTGAAGAAGTCTCCTGTATAGGTTGCTCAGCAGCAATTAATATTCCTGCATTATTGACAAGTACATCAAGGTGAGAAATTTTAGATTGAATATATTTTGCCGCTTTTTTAACACTTTCTTCATTATTGACATCTAGCATCACGATTTCAGATTGCTGCTGAAGCTCTGGGAGTTCGGCCAATGCACTTTTTGCTTTTTCTATATCTCTAACGCCAAGAAAAATTTGAAATCCTTTTTTACTAAGCTCTTTTGCTACCTCTAAACCAATCCCACGATTAGCTCCTGTAATTAGTGCTGTATTTATATCACTCATGATTTTGCTTCCATAAGGACGATGTTTATAGTTTCATTATACTCGAATCTTAAATAGGATTAAAAACAGGTAGCTAAGATCAGTTTGCATAGACAGTCAAAAGTTCTTTCCAATTTGTTGTATATGCTTTTGATTTAATACTTTGTCGTCCACGCCATATTTTTCCCATATTACATATGGCAAAATCTATTGCTTTTCTTCCGTATTTTTCATTGATAACATCAATCACATGCATTAAAGCTTTATTATCAATCTTATCACTATCAATAAAAAAATCTTCTTGTGCTAACTGATTGGATGTAAGTTCTAAAAGCATAACACCTGCTTTTTTATATTTATAACCCAGTCGATAGATAGCCTTTAACCCCTGCACTGCTGTTTTAAGAATTAATATACTATCATCTGTTTCTTTAGGAAATTGAAGGTAAATTGAGTTTGAATATTGTGCATCGTTTACATTAAAATGACTCGTTCTAATAAATATAGAAATGCCTCCCGCATAGGAATTCTGCTGACGCAGCTTTTCGGCAGCATTTGCTGCAAAATGCGCAACCGCTTCGCGTAATACCTCGAATGATTCTACTTTTTGTCCGAAAGAGCGGGAAACTAAAATGCTTTTTCGTGCTTCTTCCTCTTCTATACCAAAACAAGAAATACCACGAAGTTCATATATTATTTTAGCGAGCACAACATTAAACTTTTTCCGCATCATGAGAGGATCTGACTTGGCCAACTGTTCAGCATGGTGGATCCCTAGTGATTTAAGTTTTTCAGACGATTTTCTCCCTACCCCCCAAATATCCCCTACTGGCATGTGGCACAATTTCGCCATCGCTTCATTACCACTTTGCAAAATATAACTGCCTTCTAGCATGGGATAACGTTTGGCGAAAAAATTAGCTGCTTTAGCCAATGTTTTTGTCGGCCCTATTCCAATGGAAACAGGAATATGCGTACTTTTCAAAATATAATGGCGCATTTGTTTCGCATACTCATTCAACTTGCTTTTTTCAAAGCCTTCCAACCCTAAAAACATTTCATCGATAGAATAAATTTCATAATCAGGAGAAAAACCACTGAGTAATGTCATCACACGATTCGACATATCGCCATAAAGCTGAAAATTTGAAGAGAGTACCGCTACATTGTGTTTACGAATAAGATCTCTATTTTTAAAGACAGGATCTCCCATTTTAAATCCAAGACTTTTGGCTTCATTTGAACGCGCAATTATACAACCATCATTATTAGACAACACCAAAACAGGAATGTTAACTAACCTTGGATTAAACACACGCTCACAAGAAACATAAAAATTATTGCAATCTACAAGGGCAAACATAAAATTGCTCCCTAGAGCGATAAAATGATTTATGTACAATATTCAAAATATAAATGGAATAGTCGCATTGATCAACGCCTGAAACCTAACTTTTTTGCTAATGAACATTCCCTTAACAAATAGTTATTCAACAAACAATATAGGGGCGCTATGTTAGACGGTATTAGCACTCACTTTAATTTGATATCTAAAGCAGGCTCATTTGGTGCCAAAATATTTGCACTTGGGATGACAGGCTTTGGAATTAAAAGGTTATGGTCACAAGAAGCACAGCAAAAGTACAGCCTCCCTACCCGTGTTGCATTTGCAGGTGCTTATGTATTGCACGTTGGCTCAACTAGCATCGCCACAGCTGCCCTATTTGGTGTAAGCCCTGTTTCTGCGCCTGTAGCAACAGCAATGGTAAGCGCAACTTCTTTACTCACAAGTTATGTTAATTGGATGCAAACTCGCGTCTCTCACTCTATTTCTCATAAAAAACTCACCACGCTTGAGGGAGAGCTTAAAAAACATCACCTTGATTTAACACGTAGTCTAGCTTTAATCCAAGGTGTGACTGACAATGAAATACAAATAGAAAAACTCCAGGATGAAATTAAATGGCTTAAAGCTTTACAGCAACAAGTACAAAACACCAAGAAGTTGCGTGGTCAAAAAAGAAAAGAAACACTTAAAGAATGTTATCTCAACATAGTGAAGAAATATGAAGAAAAGCGAAAACAAAATGAAATAATTGATGAATATTTTAAAAAAGTTGACATAGATTCTTTTCAACCAGAAATCGCTGTAAAAGAAATACACCATAAAATTGCGTATTCGCAAAATGAAATAGAAAAGCTAAAATTAGCGCGATCGCAGTATACGCTACCTAAAACGTTAACCCGACTAAAAAGAAATCAAACATCTGAAGAAGAAACACTGAAAAAATGGGGAATCATTAATGTACAATGCATTCGATATAAAAAAATTGCAGATACCATTTATCAGTTAAAATCACATTTACAGCAGCTTGCAAAAACAGATGATCTGCAAGTAAAAATGGAAAGACAATTCTTCGAAGACAGAATACAAAACCTTCAATTTACCTTAAAATATCTCATTCAGCCGAACGAAGAAACTATTGATCTTGAAATTGGATTAACTGTTATATTAGATGATAAAATTGCAGAAAGTCCTATCGCATTTACTCATTGGCTAGAGGGTAGTCTTAAAGAAAAAATTGGATTTCTTGATTACCAAATAAAAGAACAACAAGAAAATGCAAAAAAAATGCAGATCTGCTTTAACTTATTTATCAAAGAGCCTGCCACAACCGTTGATGGTCATTTTATCCATATTCGTCAAATTACGCTTGAGATCCAAGAACTCAAGAATAAATTATTAGCTGAAGAGCAAGATGAGCAAAGTAATAGAAAAAAAATAGATTTTAGTAGTGTCACTTCTGTTTTAGCGCTTTCGTTATGTTGTCTCCCATCAAATGGCGCAATAATGAAACCCCTTATGCTTGGCGTTGGATTACTTGGCAGTGCATCAAGCTTGAAAGATTTTTATCAAAAAAACCTTTTACTTGAAAAAAGAAAAGTCCATACACAAAATCAAATTCAACGTCTTAATAAAGACCTAGCCTTTAAAACAGTAGCACATGCTAAAACCGATTTAGCTCATTTGCACCATGATAGCCCTGAAAAAACTATATTAAATCTAGGAATAGTACAGAAAGCATTAGAGCAAGAAAGCCAACCTATTGAGCCTGAAGAAGTCAAACTACCTGTTCGAAGGGCAAAAAGAGAGGCAAAAAAAGGAATAACAAATTGTTATGATCTAGAAAAAGGAAAACGTGTAAAAAGAAATGCACCAAACGACCAGAAAAAAACAACTATACACATCCCTAGGCGTAGTCGCCATCAATAGCATAAATTTCTATAGCAATCGTCATTGCGTGAATATACAGGAACTTTATCCCCTTTATCAGGGTCCTTTTTAGTAATTCCCATCATTTTAAGGATAGGTGTTATGCATAAAGGGGTAGAAGTTACAAGACATCCAAATATTGACCCAGATGACCTTCAAAAAATAAGAGGAGAGAGACTTAATCATCTCCTTTCCCCTAAAGCTATTCAATTTATACGAAAACAACAACTTTTGCATAGACAGCAAACGGGACAACCTCTAACAAACAAATTCTATTTGCCAAAAGATAATCCGGAATTGCAATGGCCGGTTTTTATTGGCGAAAAAGGAGAGCCTATCGTTTTATACCAAAAAAATGCTTTAGGAAGCGGCTCCTTTGGCGAGGTATTTTTAGGGTTTAATCTAGATACTGAAAAGCTGCATGCGATAAAGGTGCAACGCCCTCAAAGCTCAGAGGAAAAAATTAAAATAAAAGAAGAAGAAGCTGTGCTAGAAGGCATGGAAAGACTAGTTGATACCGTTGAAGGCGTGTTGGATGGAGAGTTTGTTTCAATTGGTGCGCAAACATTAGCATGGGGCGTAGATTTGTCTACATCTACGGGATTTTACCGTGCGAGCGAAGGATTACCGCCCCATTCAGACGAAGAGAAACTAGATAGAGCGATTAGTATGCTTGAAAAAATTCATGAGTTTCATCAGCAAAAAAAGATCCATCGCGATATTAAAGTAGATAATACAAAATGGGATGACGAAAAAAAAGAGGCCAAACTTTTGGATGTTGGCGATGCAAAAGATGTTGGAGAAAATGGTGTTTTCTCTGAAAATGAATTACGAGGAACACCTCATTGCATAGCTCCGGAAGTGCTTAAACAATCTACACAAGGAGAGCCTATAGATTATTCAGTTAGAACAGATATGTTTTCTGCTGGTGTATCAGTTGCTGAAATATTTTCTTCTAAAGATTTGACGATAGACAGAAATGAATTTTATACAGAAAGAGTATATGGAGAAACTTCAGTAGATTCAGGGATTCCTCCTTTTTTACAAAAAAGAGCAACAGATATTTTTAACAATTCCGAAAATCCTCTGCAAAATAAGATGAATGAATGCGTTAAACAAATGACAGATATGGATCCTAATGTCAGGCCGGATTTCCCCGAAGCAATTGCCAAATTAAAACAAATAAGATCAGAAATACAGCAAGCAAAAAGAGCAGAAAAAGCACCATCCATTACAATGGAAGAACAAAATCAGGAAAACAAAGATCCCCCTTCTCTTGAAGGAGAGTTTCATTTTACGAATGAGGAACTAAATAAAGCGGCTAAATTTCTTGAAGAAAATTTTTATCTCCCTGCAATAGAAGAAAAAACAGAGATAGAAGACAAAAGGCGATCACGCGCATCACTTGGAGAGGAAGATGTCAAACAAAGTGAGGTTAGTAAACCAGAAAATTTAGTCGAGCCTTCAAAAGAAAAAGATGAGCAAGTAAATAAAACAAAAGATAATTTAGAGGAAATGGCAAAAAAATTGGATGAATATATTGGTACACTTGTCAAAGAAGTAAAATCCGAAGGGAAAATTATAGGTATGATAAGAAAGCACGGTCCTTTAATTGATAAGCAAAAGACGATCAATGAAGCAACAAAGCTGTACCAAAAAATTCAAGAGATAAAAGGGAAATCTCCTATAGAAACCCGAGATTTAATTGATCTTTCGGGTGAATTGATAAAAGTCAGAGGCGAAAACTATGCAAGGCATTTAAGTAATATTACAGATATCAGAAAGGGCTCAAAAGGTCGATTTGATGAAATTTTAAATAATGCTGGTAAAACTTTAGAAGCACAGCTTAGAGATACTAAAGAGTATCAGTTTTTGATTGCTAGCAGACCTCAAGAAAAACCAAAAAAAACAAAATAAAAACAGTTCTCTTTTAGCATGTAAATATTAATTTACAAAGGGAGTAGGTACACCTTGATGGCGCCCCAATAATATATGTAATGGCCATACCATCTGATGCGTTTTATTAATATCGCCCCACGCACTTTTTAATTCTGGCATGATGAGTTCTAAAGGATTTTGCAAGTTACGCTTTTGGTATTCTTTCACTGCAGACCATGTATTCAAGTAACCAATCAATGCTGAAAAATTGTAGTCTTTTATAATGGAGAAATTGGGCGTCACAATCGGGAAAAAAGGGAAAGGAATGGTTTGATATGCATTATCAATGTACCGTCTTTCAGGCGGCCAATATTTGTCACCTAAAATCTCTTCATACAATTTGCGAATAATAGCATCAACAGGAGGTATAATTTGTCCCAAAGGATAACACCAAGCAGCAATAATACCTCCAGGCTTTAATACACGATGAACTTCGCGATAGAAATCGTTAAAATTAAACCAATGAAGTGCCTGAGCTACTGTAATTAAATCAACACTATGATCTGCAAGCGTCGTTTTCTCTGCTGGCCAGCAATAGTATTGAATATTATCTTTCTTAATGGCAACGTCTAGCTGTGTTTGACTAATATCACTGCCAATCACTTGTGTAAAATACTTCGCCAAACTGCAAGCTGCTTGGCCATTTCCTGTTGCACAATCCCAAGCAAGCAAACGATCCGGTACCAAATTGACTAAATGATGAAAAAGTGCATCAGGGTAATCAGGCCGAAAATGTTGGTAATTTTCTGGTCGATCTGCAAAATGTTTAATATAACTCATATCATGAGAAAAAGTTGATGGATTGCCCTAAATATTGCTTGTTCGCGGATCCACGCTCTGTCTCCAGGGAAAACATGACATTCACTGTGCGTTTTTAATCCAGAACCTGCTACAGCTATCCAAGTATAACCCACTGGTTTTTCAGATGTTCCACCATCAGGCCCTGCTATGCCCGTGATGGCAATGCTGGCATGAACTGAGCTTTGTGCTAAAGCGTTTTCAGCCATTTCAACAACCACTTGTTCGCTCACAGCACCATAGCGTTCCAAAAGATGAAAGCTAATACCCAGCATTTCAATTTTGGCATTATTGCTGTATGTAATATAGCCTCTATCAAACCACTCGGAGCTACCAGGAATAGAAGTAAGCCAAAAGCCTAGACCACCTCCCGTGCAAGACTCCGCTGTCACTAATTTCCAACCGCGAGCTTTTAGCTTCACGCTTAGATCTTCCACTAATTTTTGCAGTTTTTCTGTTAGCAATTTAGCTTCCCAATATCATTTTTACCAAAAGGCTCTAAACTAACAATATAGCATGCTTGGAAAATAACATGTTGCGAACCCCAGTTGAAGCAAACGCATGGCCTGCCATGCAAAACCCAGTTTTCAGAATGCTCTGGATAGCAACATTGGTTTCTAATATTGGCACCTGGATGCATGAAGTAGGTGCTGCTTGGTTAATGACTTCCTTAACCACCAATCCCATGTGGGTTGCCCTAGTACAGGCGATAACATCGCTCTCAATTTGCCTGCTAGCTATTCCCGCAGGAGCATTGGCAGATATTATCGATCGTCGACGCTATCTAATTGTGTTGCAATCAATCATGTTGATTACAGCCGCTTTGCTCGCAATCATAACTTTTTGGGGAAAAATGACCCCCGAGTTGCTTTTATTTCTTACCTTCTGTCTAGGGGCGGGTGCAGCTTTAAGCGTCCCTACCTGGCAAGCTATTATTCCAGAAATTGTTTCTGCTAAAGACTTATATTCAGCCATTATTTTAAATGGTGTGGCTTTTAATATTTCAAGAGCAGTTGGTCCTGCCTGCGCAGGGATTATTATTGCACTAGCAGGTTCTGGTGCTGTATTTGCTATCAATGCAGTGTCATTCTTTGGCATTATCTTCGCTTTAAAGCGCTGGAAACGTACACCAAGCGAAAGTACTTTACCCGCTGAAAGGCTATTAGGTGCTATTCGAGCCGGGATCCGTTATGTTCGTGGCACCCCTACTTTACATCATGTCATGATTAAAGCTTTGGCTTTTTTTGTTTTTGCAAGTAGTGCCTGGGCATTGTTGCCACTCGTTGCACGGTTAGAATTAAAATGCGGTCCACTAGGCTTTGGCTTCTTGCTGGCATGCCTAGGGATGGGGGCCGTTATTGGTGCGTTAATCGTTTTACGGCTTAGGCGTTTATTTGATGGTGATCAACTTATTTTTGCAGGTGCGCTTTGTTTTACACTCACCATACTCATGCTCGCTTTCTTTGAAAACTATATAAGTGCCTGTATAGCAATGGTGCTAGGTGGTATCGCCTGGCTGTCTGTTATTTCAACTTTAAATACGGTTGCACAGCAATCAGTTGCCTCTTGGGTACGGGCTCGTGCTCTTTCTGTTTATTTAATGATATTTTATGGCAGCATGGCATTAGGTAGCGTTTTCTGGGGATGGGTTGCAACTCATTATAATATCTCGTTTTCACTTAAAATCGCAGGGTTAGGGTTATTACTAGGCAATATCTTCACCTATCGAATGCGTTTAGAAAGTTTACAAATACCTGATCACACCCCTTCAAAAGATTCGCCAGCCCCACAAGGAGAGCTTTCGCCTGAACATGATCATGGCCCCATCATGATAACTGTAGAGTATTCTGTTAATAGTGAAAATGCAGAAGCCTTTAGACGCGCAATACAGGATTTGCGTCGGATCCGCCTTAGAGAAGGTGCCTTTTTTTGGACTCTATTTCAAGATGTTGAAAATCACAGAAAATTTATAGAATGTTTTATGGCTGAGTCATGGCTAGAGCACTTGAGATACCATGAACGCGTTTCTATTTCTGATCGTAGAGTGCAAGCAAAAGTAAATGCCTTTCATGAAGGTAAAGATCGCCCTAAGGTACATCACTTCGTCGCTAATGAACTCCAGAGAAAATAATTTAAAGCAAGAATGGACTACTTGAAACCATTTTTGTACAGGGTATTTTCATTTCTACGGCCAAAGATATAGCATGATAGTATAATCAAAGCTTCTTGCTTGTTATCTAACAAGCAATTCATTTAAAAACTAACCAACCATTGAAACACCAATCATTTTGCCAATCATATAAGTAATGGCCGCCGCTCCAAGACCAAATATGATTTGTCTAAATCCTGAGAAAAAAGCATTCTTTCCGGTAAATAGGGTTATTGAGGCACCCACGGCAAATAAGCCTACGGTACTAGCAGCAACACTTAAGACAACAGCATGATCTCCTGTATAAAAAAAGAACGGAGAAACAGGAATAATGGCTCCTAATGAAAATAAAAAGAAAGAGGTAAAAGCCGCTTTCCAAGCAGAGCCGCCTAGGATCTCCTTATCTATACCTAACTCTTCTTTCACCAGTGCATCCAATGCCGTTTCAGGGTTAGAAATAACCTGTTGGGCCAGCTTTTTTGCTTCTTCTTCAGCCATTCCTTTTGCTTGATAAAGAATAGCAAGTTCATTCATCTCTTCTTCTGGAGAGTTTTCTAATTCTTCAGCCTCAATTTCTACTTGACGTTGATACAATTCTCTCGAGCTTTGTACAGAAAGCCATTCGCCCAATGCCATTGAGATAGCACCTGCTAACAATCCCGCAACACCAGCTATAAGTACTTGGCTTTGCCCTCCTGCCGCACCAGCGACCCCCATAACCAAGCTCATATTGGAAACCAAGCCATCGTTAGCACCAAGCACCGCAGCTCTTAGTTCATTTCCCCCAACAGCTTTATGCTTGCCTTCAAATTTAGATAAAAGGTTTCCTCCCATTTGAAAATCAGATTGTTGGGAAAGATTTTGGATAATATTTAAATGAAGATTTTCAAGCCCCGTGATTTTCTCACCACTGGCTTGCTTTTTTTCAATAGTTGACTTTGTCATTTGGTATTCAACGGCTGTCAAATGTGACAAGATAAAATCAAATCCAAAATATTGTGCTAATTTAACTTGTAGCCTGGCTCTAAAACTTGCTTCAGGAAGCGAGTATTTTGGCTTTAGCGCACGAATTTTTGACAAAACTTTCTGAGCATGCCTACCTTCAATTTCTGACATTTTATGAAACACTTGTGAAGCATGCGGATCTTGATAATTTTCCGATAGTTTTTTATATAAGTAGGCAGTGTCGACTTCTACTTGCAATTGTCTTTTTAATTTATTCAAGTCGGGTTTGCTGCCCATGCATTCTCTCCTGGGAATAATGATTCCATATAACAATTTGCCAGCGAAAAGGCCAATGCCACTTTATCTCAAATGAGTCAATACCGGCTTTAATGAGTAAAGAATTTAGCTCATTTTTACGGAATCCACGCAACACTGACAGGGGACCGTCATGCTTAGTCAACTTGGAAAAATTAAATATTTTTGCCAATGCTTTTATGCCCCAATAAGCCAAAATATGTCGATGCAGATCATTGATAATGATTGCAAAACGTGTTTGACAAATCAAGCTTTTAAGCAAATCGACTAATTCCTCATCTTTAAGGTGATGGCAAAAATGATTTAAAATAATTAAATCATATTGCCCATCCTTTATTTCTGCTAATACATTTTTTTGTTCAAATTTAATTTGATATCCAGCACATTGAGTTTTTGCATGCCGAAGAACAAATTCATTTGCATCAATACCAATAAGCTCACACTGAAAATGCCTTTTTTTCATCCATTGATGAATTACTCTTAATGCATCAGCGCTCCCACATCCTATATCGGCTAGCACCATGTTGCTATTATTTAAATCAAGCCGAAATTGATTATATATCTTGCTTATTCCTTTGAGCATGACCCGATGATATCCTAACCATCGATTAATTTTTTCCATTTCATTGAGGTTAGATATCAACAAGGGATCACTAAAAGATAAGTTATCAATAATTTCAAGTTGTGATGAACGCTTATCAAGCATAATTGACCGTCAGCATCATAGATTCTAAGGTCAGTCCAGGACCAAATGCACAACAAAAAAGCTTCTTATGATGATCGCTTACCGTTAATGTTTCCCATAATTTCTTCAATACAAAAATGATGGTGGCTGATGACATATTGCCGTAATTTTTTAGAACTTCATAAGAAAATCTATTATCGAGGGAACTGATATTCAATGCGGTCTCACAAGCTTCAAGAATTTTTTTTCCACCAGGATGAATGGCATAATAATCAACATTACTAAGCGTTTTTCTTGAAAGCAAACGTTGGTAAAATGTTGCTATTCCATTTCCTATCAAATCTGGAACATAACTTGATAATTTAATATCAAATCCAAAATTTCCAATATCCCATGTCATCTCTTGCTTGCCTTCCGGCAACAAATCACAATAAAAGTCTGTCAGCACAAACGCACGCGGATAAGAACTTTGCTCTCCCTCAATAAGTAAAGCACCAGCACCATCAGAGAAAATTGCACTTGAAATAAAATTATCGATAGTTGCCTCTTTCTGAAAATGAATAGTGCATAACTCTACGCTAACCACTAATACTTTGGCGGTTTTGTCCGCCTGACAAATTGCTTGTGCTGCTTTTAATCCATTAAACGTGCCGTAACATCCCATGAAATTAATTGCGATACGCTGTGTCGTTGTGGGTAGCGCTAAAGCATGAACAATTTCAATATCCAGCCCAGGAGCATACATGCCTGTACAACTCACTGTAATCAAATGCGTAATGTTTTTTCTATCAAAGTCTTCATAGCTGTTAAAGCACTGATCTATAGCAGAGAGTGCAAGTTTCAATGCATTTTCTTTATACACAACCATGCGTTGCTGAGTATTTGGATAAGGTAAGGCGGGGTCGTTCGGAAAAAAGTCTAAAGGCTGCCCTGATTTAATAAAGTCTTCTAACACGCTATATCGATAAGAAATACCTGCGTTACGATAAATTGTTTTTAGAAGTCTTTGTTCAGGCTTGGTTAATGGTAAATGTCTTACCATCATATCAATCACTTTTGTTTGTAGCTGTGTGTACGGCGGCGTAGCCACACCAAGTGCCGTGATGGCTGTTTGCATTTATCGATCCCTGGTTTTGTATGTTTATCTACTTTAACTCAAAAATTGAGTAAATAGGATGTGTTTACAATAAAGTTAGCCCGCCATCATTGAGAAAATTTATAGTATATAAGTACGAAGTCAACAAACAAATAAGAATATACCACCTCTTGGATACAGTTTTTTAACGTTTTAAAATGGACAAATTTATTTGCTGCTCAAAGGCTCAATATGAGTTCACATCTAGTGGATAATTTTTTTCAAGGTTTAGTGAATTGGCTTCACATAGAAAGGCTACAAAAACCTATCTCAGAAGCAAGGACTAAGTTATATAAAGAATTTCTAACCATCTTTCTTGCTCAAAATCCAATGATAGAAGCTAAGCATCTCTGGGCGATCCTTATTTATTACAATCGAATATTAAAAAAAATATCCGATCCTTCTCTTCCTCCAAATACGATCCCCAAGGTATTTGATGAAGAAATATTTATATTTAAAGGATTTATTACTGCCTGTACTGTTAGCTATAAAAACTTCATTGAGGATAACGAAAATGATTTCACTATTGATACAAGAGCCGCTAGTTTCTTTTTGCAAACGCCTATTCATGACGCCCTCATGACATATGAAATGTTTTTCTTAAAGTTAATTGATTGGGATCTAAAAGTTGAATTTTCTGATCTAGAGGCGCAAAAACTTACCATTGAGTTACTAGCATTAGCATATTATTTTAATCGAGCCCCCACCCCAGAGGGTACGATTCACCCTTGGACATTCCGAGAAATCTCTCCTCATGCGGCGCCAATTATTCAACATGCATACCAACAAAGTCGAGAAGCCGCACTGGATTTTTTAGATCGTGATCATTCATCTCCTCAAACCCGATGCAGAAACCGCTAAAGCTCAATATGACTAAATGGATATAAACTCAACATCGAAAATAGATAGCTCACTAACAAACAACAACCATTTGAAGGAAAGAGACTAAAAATCTAGAACAATGAGGTACAATCATGATAAGTTTTTTTAAAACAAACGCTTTAATGAATGTGATACGCGTTTTAAGCTCTACGCATAGGAAGGATTACCTTGAGTTTTAATGCTTTTCTCGCACAAAAAGTGCGCATTGTCTTAACAAGTGTGTTAGTAGCTGTCACTGCCCCGCAGACTTTTGCTAGCCAGGCTTCCCAAACGAGCGCTAACTTGGAAGTTAGGCAATATGACAAATCATTAGTGATTTTAGCTAACAACACAACTGCTACCCCTTCTTCCCATGGTGATGCAAACTGGTCCTTGAAACAAAAAGTCAGAATCATTCAATATCTGCTTGAGTCGGTTAGTTGGCCAAAAGAAACATTAAGCAATAATACGGTTAATGTTTGCATACTTGGAAAATTTGAAAAAAGTAGCCCAATCCATCAAATGCAGGGGCATACTATTAATCCTTCAAAGAATGCTTCAGCTCAAAATACAATGACCGGACGTAAGATTGCAGTAAAAAATATATCAAGCATTAAAGAAGCCGAAACTAAGTGCCAGTTAATTTACATTTCAGACTCTGAAAAAAATCATATGGCTGAAATTATTACGACATTTGCGAATAAGCCTGTTTTATTAATAAGCGACACTGATCATTTTGCTCAACAAGGTGGTTCAATGAATTTTATTGATATTAAAGGGATAATTGCTTTAACTGTTAATATAGAGGCATTAAAAAAATCAAAGCTAATATTTGATCTAAAAAGTTTTGGTCAAATTACCGTGATCCCAACACCTGAAGAACTTAAAGAATAATATTATAAAGGGGCCGGCAGGAGAAACCGGCCCTTATCATCATTAGGGAAGAGTCTTCCCTGTAAGATTAGTAATAATAGGTTGTTGTGGTAACAACGATAGGAGCATAAATGGGTTGAATATCTATGATAGGCAACTGTTGAACATGCTCAATAGTTGTAAACAATCCTTTTGCTTCTACCCAAGAATAGCTATCCCAACCGACAATTTGCTCTGTCCAACCAATAATTTCATAACCAAAAGGTATTTCAGGATAAACTGCAACTACATCTGAAGAAATACCACCAGAAATTGTAGCCAATTCATTTTGAGTTAGTTCGCGTAACATATCTAGCCCCTTCTCACATCGAAGTATTTTTATTTAATTTTATCCATCATTTAAGATGAGATAATGGGCATATGATACTCACGAATAACAATTTTTTCCCTAAAGTTTGTTAGTTTTTATCATTAAGAAGCTACCACTTATCGGATAGCACTTTATTTTTTGGAATCTAACAAACTAAATCCAACCTTTTCGTTTAAAAAATCGATAGGGTAAAAATGCGGAAGCAAGCATTGCTAACAATGCAATAGGATATCCATACAACGTGCTTAACTCTGGCATATGTTGAAAATTCATCCCATAAATACTTGCAATGAGAGTAGGAGGCATAAAGACCATCGCCAAAACTGTAAAAGTTTTAATGATCTGGTTTTGTTCAATATTGATTAATCCGAGAGAAGATTGTAATTCAAATCCTAATTTTTGCGTTAAATGTTCCGAGTGTTTTATTAAGTGGTGAATATCGTGATTTAAAGTAATTAAGGTGTCAGGTAATTTATGCTGAAGAAATTTAGGACATTCTTGTTGGAAAAATGAAATAAGCAACCCCAAGCTAGAAAGTGATTGATAACCCTTCCCCAATAGACTTTGCAGATAATTAATTTCACGTAACATTTTATTTAAATTTTTAGTGTTTTGAGTTAAGGTTCTCTTATTAATTGTGCCAATAAGGGATATACCTAATTCATCGCTTTGTTCACCAATGAGTTCAAATACATCTGCTGCAGCTCCAAGCATTCTTTCCAATAATGACATAAAAATATCGATGTAATCATTTACATAAAAATGTCGCTGCCCAATCTGCTCAATAAGACTTTGTATAGATTTAGGCTCTGAAAAACGCAAGGTAATCAATTTATCTTGTGTCAGAATAATTGAAATGATATGACTCTCGGGTAAAGGTGCTGCCTTTGTTACAACAGATGCAGATAAATAAAGCGCACTATTTTCTTGATAAAAACGATTCGAAAATTCAATCTGATACATTTCATGATGCAATGGCAAAAGGATCCCGAGCTCTTTTTCAAGTAGTTCACGCTCTTGAAGGGTTGGCATCATGGCATCTATCCAAATTGCTTCTCGTATTGAAGAAGCCCCTTGAACTAATTTGCTTTGGTTATCAACCGAAAACTTAGTTAGCATATTTACTATTCCATTTCACGAAATCCCTTACTCTGCTTGATTCATACTACCACTAGATAGTGCCTAAATTGTAGTTGCACTATAATGATAATGGTATAACCTTCTACAACTGAAGACGAGCATTTCATCATCGTTTCTATTGTGTGAAACGTGGTCTTATGTTAGTTTGAAAATCTAATTTTCCATTGTGAGCATCACATGTTAAGTAACTTGTCAGTCCAAATTATTATTATTAACGGGATTATTATCCCGGGGGCTTCTTTTACTTAAAAAATGCAGAATTGAGTAAAAAAGCCCCCGAATTCCGGGGGCTTTTTTTTTGTGATCAATATTTATAAATTTGAGCGTTGATTGGAGAGATAAAATGAAAAACCGACTATTTCTACCGTGGGTAATGTGGTTCTTCCCCTTAGCATTCTTCGGTTTTCAATTCATTTTACGCTTATTCCCTGGGCTCATCATGCCTGAGTTCTTAGCAAAATATCAGATCAGCGCCACAGATTTTGGGCTTTTTGCTTCTTTGTATTATTTAGGCTATGCCGGCATGCAGATCCCAATGGCTTTATTGTTAGATAAATATGGACCACGTAATGTCATCACTTGTAGTGCGATGCTTTGCGGCTTAGCAGTATGGATGCTTTTCTATTTTGATTCGTGGCCAATTGCTTTATTAAGCCGATTTCTCATTGGTGTTGGCTCAGTTGTTGGTTTCTTAGGCACATCTAAAGTGATCTCAATGTGGTTTGCCAAAGAGCGCTATGCTCGTCTGGTGGGGCTAACTTTTAGTTTTGGTTTGCTAGGCGCACTTTATGGTGGCAGACCTGTCAGCATGATGATAGAGCAAATGGGCTGGGAAAAAGTATTAGAGATCTTGGGGTTGGTTGCATTTTTTCTAGGTCTTTTTATCTTTTTATTTGTTAGAAATAAATCCGAGCCACAAAAAGAATCACTCCCTGTTTTTAAAGCATTAAAAAAATTATTGACCCACAAATCTTTGCTCATTTTGGCATTTGCCAATCTACTTATGGTCGGTGCATTAGAAGGTTTTGCTGATGTATGGGGTGTTCCCTATCTCATGGCTGCTCGCAACCTTACTAAAGTAGAAGCAGCAAGCCTTACTTCCTTTATTTTCGTGGGTATGTTATTTGGGGGGCCGATACTAGCGTATTTTGCTGAAAAATATAAAGCACATTATTCTGTAACGATGTTATGTGGCCTCTTAATGGCCTCCTTAATGGTGCTTTTGCTTGCATTTAACCCACACTTACCCCAAACGGCGGTTGTTGCCATCATGTTTTTAACAGGCTTGCTCTGCTGCTATCAAGTCATTGTTTTTGCTATCGGTGCAGAGTTGGTGCCTAGCCATCTGATGAGCGTTACCATTGCTTTCCTCAATTGCATCAACATGCTTGGCGGCTCATTTTTTCATGGTTCAATCGGCAGACTGATGGATTTCTTTGAACAAGGCACGTTAATTGATGGCGTTAAATTTTATTCAGTTGAAACCTATACCTACACTTTAGCGCTTATCCCCATTGCTTCATTAGTGGGTGCACTCATGGTATGGTGGAGCAAAAAAGAAAATAGACGCGAAGTTTCATTACTACAAAGCCAGCCTAATACCCTCGAAACTGCGAAGTAGGTTGGGCCGCGTAAGGCCCAACCTCCACAAGAGGTAGAAAGAACATAATAGTGATGACCTATGGCGAGACTCTCTGGAACCTTCTCAGTAGCTTCCTTACAATAAAGATATGGGAAGTTCAATTGTAAACGAGGAGGCTCAAAATGGAAGGTTCAACTCATGTTACATGTGGACGACTCAGTGCATGCGCACTAGCTGGATCACTTGGCATTTTCAGCGCTTTATCTGTATTTATATTAGGCGTGTTAGCATCAACCTTTAAATATGGGTTAGCATGGGTAACCCTACTCTCTTCTGTTTATGTAGGATTTGCTGCCACTCCTAAAGGAATAGCAATAGGTGTTGTCTGGGCGTTTTTTGACGGTTTTATTTGTGGTGTCGTGATAGCATGGCTTTACAATGTGATTGTCAAACGTTGCCCATGCAAAAAGTGCTGCTCTGCCGTCAAATAAATGTACTCATAGCAATCCGTCCCTGTAGGCTACGTTGGACTTAACTTAGTAAGACTCGCCAAGACTTTAGCGAAGACGGAAACCTAAAATTCGAGTGTGCAGAGTATAGCGCTCACAAAGGCCTCTAGTGACTCATTATTATGAGCGCTCGTTCTTGCATCTTGTAATTAAGTGGCAGAAATACTGAGTCGCTTTTTAGCAAATGACTTTGCTACTTGTTCAGCATCTGTTCTGCGCGAAATTGTTCTAAAAGTATCAAGCGGTGGCTCTTTACCATATTTTTTGCTACTTACTTGCTGCATTCCAGTATATACGGGGGTATAAGCAATTGCTTTCTCTTTTTGCTCTTGACCACTTACAGCTTCATTGACACGAAAAAGCGTCAAAATATGCTCCACAATTGCTTCTGCATCTTGAGAACAAAATATGTCAGAAGATTCCTTCTCAACATATCCTATATCTTTGCAGCTTTGAAAAAAGGCCAAGAGTGGCGTATAAAAATCATCTACGTTTAAAAAGCATATGGGTTTATTCTCTGTCCCACTGAGCAACCCTTTTACAATGCTTTCTGTTGTCCCCAATCCACCAGGCAAGTAAATAGTAGCAATAGATAGCGCTGCCATTTTTTTGTGACGCTCATCATAATCTTGAGTTTCGATAATTTCATCAGTCCCTTTATGAACATATTTTTTCTCATTCGGCGTAATAACGCCTACGACTCTTCCATTAGCCTTTAATACTGCTTCTGCAATTTCTCCCATGAGTCCTTGTTGAACACCTCCATAAACTAAGCCAAAACCGTTATCAGCAATTAATCTTCCTAACGCTTTTGCCGCTTCTCTATGTGTTTTAGGTGCTTTTTCACTAGCACCACAAAAAACAGTTATATATTTCATTTCGACGATCCATTTCAAATATTATAAAATCCATTTTCTTTTGATCCAAAAAGCGAATCATTGGCGAGTGTACAATAGTCTTTTGCTGCCTACTATACTGTTCAGAAAACATGTAAACTTTCGATACTATCTCAAAATGCACTTTTATTGTGAGCCTACATTCAGGTTGTTTTCAGTATTTATATTAACCTACTAGTTATATGCTTTAACAATCAGCATTTGATGAAATACTGGAACATTTCTTAAGGCAATTTTTAGTTATTTTAAAGCGCCGTACTAAAAATAGTTAATCAGCTAATTTTTTAAATAAATATAATGTAATTGCTTAGCATCAATTAACTTTGTTATCATTCTTTCTTTTCTCAGCTAAATAGGTTCTATGTTAGATTCATTTGAAAAGCTTTCCGATGAAGCGGTGCTACAGAATGCAAATACCATTACTCAATATGGGGAACAAGAATTTCCTCCTCATCATCGCTTAGCGGTAAATCCTGAGGGGCTCAGCAGAAACTTCTACAGAAATGCTAGAAATTTTGCTGAAGAAAAAAACATATTGCTTTGGCATTGGGAAAATTTAAAACCGCTTATTAAAAAGCGAGCAACAGCAGTTTCAAGTTTTTCAACATCAGATTTGCACACTTATTATCAATCCGGCATAGTGATGCAAGGCCTCATTCAACTCTGCACTTCTATACATCAACAATTTGCGCTATTCGCAGCCAAATTAGAACACTTTGAAAATTTTACTTCAGAAAAGCAATCTGAACAAAAGAACGATGCATTAAAATCAATAGTTAAAGAAATGGAAGTATTATTACAAACATTACGAGCAGATCAAAAATTAGGCTTACTCTCGATGAGCAGCCGTGAAATAAGAATTAATAGTACTTCTTACCACAGAAAAATGTTCGCGCCATGATCTTTCGCCATTTCTGATGAGATAAACGCGCACTTTAGTATGATGGCAAAGCATTGGGAAGATCCTTCAAAAATGTCCTTCAAAGGAAGCTTGCAATTTTACGTCAATCCTCTTCCGATTGCCGTTTTAGGATATCCAAGCTTCCCAATAGAAATTTCTAATCCAAAACAGCGTTCTTACTCAAATACAACACTTTCGGCTATTCGAAATGGTATATATGGCACAACGCCTTATGCGCAATCTTTTATGTTTTAAAGCTATTTAATAACTTAATATGCTGTTTATAGTCCAAAAGTTGGTAAAAGATAGCCATAATGTGTGCAAATATACATTGCGATGAGTCCGGCAACAAATCCTGTTAAATGCCCTTCCCAAGAAGTTGTTTTTTCAGTTGGAAATAAGCTAAATAAAATACCTCCAAAATAATATAACGCGACCGCCGCGCAAAAGAATGTTGTAAAAGTTGGACGCTCATAAGCAGAGGCAACCACATAGCCAAAGTAACCAGCAATTAAGGCACTCGCTCCAATATGGTTCCCTCGCCGTCCAATCAGCCAAACAGAAAAACCTGAAAGCACCATAATAATAACGGTTGCCCAGAAAAAATTAGCGATCCCTAAAGACATTACAAATAAGCCCAGACACAATAAAGGAACAGAATTAAAAAGAAGGTGGTTAAAATTAGAATGCAAAATAGGCGCAAACAAAATCCCTATTAGCCCCCCAGCTCGTCTGGGGCGGATCCCTAAACGGTTTAGTTTTGAACCAGTTTGCCAGTTAACAATATTAAATACCCATAAACAACCCAAAACAATTAACATGGTGGGCAAATAATGTTTTGAGGTTTCAATAAAATCGCTTATTTCATTACTCAATTCGCTTAACATGAGTTCCCTACCATCTGCATTTATTTTCAGTTTTTATTTCAAAATATTCAAAATTATCAAAGTCTGCCGACTATCAATAGGTATGTTTTCACACCTTGAGGTAAATAAAATGATGTTACGCATTTCCTTACTAAGTTTAATCTTAGCTGTATCTTGCCCACTTTATGCTGATACCGGAATGGAAGTAAAGACAGGTACCATTAAAATGGGCGATGTTCATAAAAAAGAAGATAAAAACCCCTTTGCAGTTGAAATAGGTAAAAAAGTGCAAGGAAAGGTTTTTATCTATCACGATAAGAATTCTGATAAGCACGTTATTAATGCTAATGCTGAATTTAAAAATACAACAAAAGATAAAGTCTATCTTGTCTATTATGTTGCGCTAAAAGATAGCAAGGGTCAGCTCGTTGGTTCAACTTTCGGCGATATGCAAATACCTGCTGATAAAAATATCCACGAGTTTGGAAGTGCGCTCATCCCGCTACCTACCCCGCAAATTGCCAATGTTGCTAACTATGAAGTAGTCTTATATGAATCTGACAAGCCAATAGGTTCAGAATAGAGTTATACTCAAATCAATCGATTTTTAGTCTAGGCAACAAGCAACAAGCCCTTGAGCAAAAGGAGTGTATACAAAATACATGACTTTTGCGAAATGGGTGGAGTCAACAAAGCGCAGAGTATTGGCTGCCATAGCAATTCTTTATCCGACTATGCTAGTATTTCTGAATGGAAAAGTACTCACCTGATATTCAACCACGTCGACTACGCTTTCATCTTACGCCACCAGTGCCAAAATTTTGGCATAGTAATTCAGATATCAAAACTTATCATTTTAATGCGCTAGCAATATTTTTGCCGATCCTTGAGCGTCTCGTTGTACTGAGTATCAAAAAGGCGCTTAAAGAAGTTAGTAGTCCCAAGCTTAAAGCGGAAGTCACCAGTTTAGTAGCCCAAGAAGCTATCCATGGCATTGAATTTAGTCGCATTAACGAAGATTTAATCCTGCCACACTATCCAATACACACAAGCCAATACAAATTGCGTTTTTTTAGAATAGTTGCAGGATTGATTAATCAATTTTCGTCCACTTTTCATTATGCGCTTTCTGCTGCTGGGGAACATTTTACCGCCATTTCGGCGGATCTTTTTTTGCGAAATGCAATCTGGTTTGAAGGCGTTGATCCTGTCTATAGCGCGATTTGGCGCTGGCATTGTATTGAAGAAATTGAACACAAATCAGTTGCATTTGATGTGTTTAAAGCACAAAAAGGCAGCTATTTTATTAGGATTCTTGCGATGCTTATTATGACTGGAGTATTTAGCGTCCTCTACCTAAAACCCATTTGGACCATGATGAAGCAAGACAAAAATCATATTAACCTAAAATTTTACGGACGAGCATTAAAATATTATTGGGGGAAAAATGGCTTGTGTAGAGCACTGTTTAAACCTTATCTAGACTACTACAAGCCCAGTTTTCATCCGACACAGCATCAAAATGAACAATTAATCGTCAAATGGAAAGCTTTTTTCCAAAAAACAACTTTTACTGAAATTGTTGAAAAACTACAGTTTCTAGAGCCGCCGGTTTAACCATTTTTCGAAAAATCCTCCTCGAACAAAATCCAGATCTACTTTGTATTCTTGGTTAGCGCTCTTTTGTATCATTAAAATCACTTAAATGAAGAGTATGACTTCAAAGCCCTAAAAAACCGTCTTTTAGGAAATTTGCAGCATATCTTTGCGCAAATCGTGGAGCCTCAAGCTTTGAAGTATAGAGCAAAAAGCCGTGAATCATTCCAGGCAAAAAGAATGCTTTTGCTGGCACTTTTGCTTTAACAAGCTTCTCAACATAAGCACAACTTTCATCACGCATGGGATCATATTGCGCGCCAATCACTAAGGTTTGCGGCAATTTTTCAAAATTCTCTGCCAGTAAAGGCGAGATCCTAGGATCTTGGCATTGCATAGGATCGGTAATATATTGCGCAACAAACCAATCAGCCAAGGCTTTATCCATCAGAAACCCTTCCCCAAAATCTTGTTTCGAAGGATAAAGATGATGCTGGTAATAATCTAACATCGGATAAAACAATACTTGCAAACCAATATTATTTACTTTTTCTGCTTTTAAATAGTGACAAACTGCGGCAGCAAAATTGCCTCCCGAGCTCTCCCCCCAAACTGCCATTTTATTAGGATTTATTTGCAACTTTGCATGATGTTCAATTAAATAGTGAATGCCTGCGATACAGTCATTAAAGGGGATGGGGAATTTATACTCTGGTGCCCTACGCGGCTCAATGACGGCAACAATACATTTTAAATATTTAGCTAAATGATGTGCGAAATAATCTGTATCGTCGATGTTGCCAAAAATATACGCACTCGCGCGAAAATATATCACAACAGGTAAAGGTTTTGCTGTTTTTATGGGGCAGTGCAGTCTTAGTGTCGCCCCCAAAACTTGATATTCTGCGTAATCAGGCGATGCTAAACGAGGAAGTTCTGTTTCTTCATAATATTGACGTATTTCAGCAAGCGAACGCCTTGGAAGCTCATGGTGCCCGCGATGGTAAGCGCGACGGAGAGCACGTTGGATAATAGGATGTACAGGCACTTTTACTCTTCCCATTTTTATTTTAAGCTTTGTTGGATGTGCTCCTCGTAACAGTCATGCATTATGTATGCACTCCAGTTACTCCTCGCCTAAAATCAAACTGGTTCAAGTATTATCATCCATTTTGATTTTAAGCTTCCTTCTAAGCTAAAGGTTCGCAGGACAGATATAGACCTTGCGTAGCTTCAGCGAAAGCAGGTTGTTGACATCGCTCTCTCACCCCACTGAAAAACCTTTGTAGAAACATTATTCTTGTCATTGTGAGCGTTAGCGAAGCAATCCAGCCATAAAAGATTGCTTCGCTAACGCTCGCAATGACGAAGTCATATCTCTCCAATCCTTAATTTGAGTGATCTTAGACTTCTTCTTTTCTATGCAATGGTTGTTGCCTTATTTTGCTTTCAATCTTTTCTTTCTTAGACTTATTTACTTTTTTAAATTTCGAATCTTTATGTAAAAGATAGACACCAATAGAAAGTGCGGAAATAGATAAAGCAAAATACATCATTTCCAACGCCCCTTGATACTTAATATCTAATACTCTTTGGAAAAAACTTACCACTAATACCATCACAATCACTTTTGCCAATTTATCTTTCAACTCATCTAGTGAGTTAATTGATAAAATGGCTGGCAACTTAATCCTAGGATCATCATCTACATCAGAGATAAATAATTCATATAACCCAAAACTAAAAATAAGTAATACAATCGCTAAAAGATACATATCAACTGCACCGATAATCTCAGTAACAATATCAACATGTAGCGAGGCTGGATAACTTAAATCTCTAAGCGCACCAAGCACTTGTGAAATCATATAAAGCATATCAACTGTAGATACCAAAAATAAGATAATGGCGCTGATAATGCCAAATAATACTGGTAATAAAACAAAAAATTTCGAAACTTCAAGTAATTTATTAAAAAGATATTTGCCCATCGTGGCCTCATACAGAAAACTAAAACACTTTATTAATGTAGTCTTCGCAGATGGTTCTTCAGTTCCCTCTACGCTATTGCTTCGACGCGGCTAGGATTAGGCCTGCCGTAGCTTTAGCGTGTTGGCTGCGTCTTTTCGAAACAGTCATGTATTTTATATACATCTCCCCGCCTCTGCTAAAACTTCGTCGGGTCTGAGTAACTAGGTCTGCCGTAGCCTAAGACGTAGTCGGATTGCTCTAACACTAGCCGCATCAAAGAAAAAACATCTGCTGTGACTATATATGGGGATTAATATAACTTTAGGCAAGATGCTATAGCAAGAGCATCATTTAGCTAAATTGCTTTCAATGGTTAATGATAATGGTATAAATGTCTATTGATCTTTAAAACTCAGAATGACGGGGCCCTTTCTTTCCTTCGCCTTCAGATTCTTTCTCATCTGGCGTTCCTAAAGACAAAGGAGGTTGCTCATGCTTATGTCCATTTTTTACAATTTCATATAATTGATCAGGATTCCATCTCGTCTGTGCTGAAGTCTCTTTGGTTTCACTCATTTTTGGTTCTTGCACTTTCTGTTTAACTTTAGATTCTTTTACAGAAAAATCTGAAGTATCCTCCAATGTTGGCACTACCCCAACCTTTACTGCTTTTTCAACCTCAAGCACCTTACGTTTACTATTGTTCTCTCTTCGTATCACATCAGCACTATCAATTGCACAAGCCACTGTTAAGGCTGTTGTGATTGCCCCCAGCACAATCGTCGCCGTTGCAGCAGCAGGTGCAGCAGGTGAAGCGACAGCAGGAATAAGCAAAGAAGTCACAAAGGAAAGTACAGAAATTCCGACACTGGTTGCGATTTGTCCAATCCGTCTTGGCACCATCTTTTTAAGGAAATTAAGACGTTCCTTTTTCTTAATGATATCAAACGTACTATGATATCTGTTATTAAAGTCATCTTGTAACGCTTGCTTTTCATCAGACAATTTTTTCTTTTTAAATAGATGCCATTTTGGGGTTGAGCCAGGTTTTTCTTTCTGAAATTCTAATGTCGGGGAAGCGAATTGCAAACCTAGATTGACATATTGTTCAAGAGAAGTTAATTGTTTTTCCGCAACACGCTGATACATTTTTTGCACTTCGAGAGACTGAAGATAGGGTGTTTCTTCTTTAAATTGAGTAAATGCTTGGTTTACTGTTTTATATTCGGCCAATAAATTTGTTATTTCATCTATATGCTGTTTAAGTACGGGAATTGAATCAAGTTCTTTTTGCAATTCCTCCCATTGTTTCGTAGGAATAACATCAGGCATATCTTTAAAATCACGGATAAATTTTTCTAATTTTCCTCTTAGCATAAAATCAGTGACATGTTGTGTACCTAACATATCACTCACTGAATGCAACTGATCATAGAGTGTTCTTGGCATTTGATAATAAGCCATCATCATATTGGCCTGCTCTTTATTTTTAATCAACATATCTATCTGTTGATATAAATTACCATCTATAATCGCAAGTTGTTTGTCTTGTGTTTCGTTTAAATAATGATTCCCCACGGTAGCATATAACTGCTTTAATTTGGCTCCATCAATTTTCTTATCTTCTAAAGATTTTATAATATTATCTTTAATATATTCAGGTAAATTTTGTGCAACAATTTTTTCTCTTGCTTGTTGATAGCGATCAATTTGTTTTTTTAGCTTTTCAGAAATAGGATGATTCTCAACAAATGTCTTTGCTGCATTATAGCTTTGTAGTTTATCATTGATGCGCTCTAGTTGAAGTTGAATTTCATTTTTATGTTGAAAAGTAACCATAGAATCAATTGCAACAGGCGTTAAAATCCCCTTGCTCAGATTTTCAATAGCAATATTAATATTCTTTTCAATTAATTCTTTTTTTAGAGACAGAGGAATGGTATTGTCTTTAATAATACTTGCACGCAAATGATATAATGTACTATATAACTCTTCTTTTTTAAAAGCGTAAGCCAATACTTTTTCTCGATGGATATCATTTTTAAAAGATTTATTAATTTGTGCAGTCAGTTCGTTTGTTGTAATAAGTTCTTTTTTTAAATTTATTCGCTCACTACGTTCGCTCAGAAATTGAATTACCCTTCGTGCGGTGGAGGCAACTGAAGCAATAAAAATAAAAGGGGGAACAAGTAGCGAGGCCCCTACAATGCATACAACCGCAGCAGCAACACTTAGCCCGAGTGTGATGCCATATCCTGATGCATATAGAACTTTTTGCCATGTTTTAAGCCGAGAATTTTTTATAACCTCATAAATAAGCTGACCAGAAATAGCGGCAGCAATTCCCCCAACGAACTCGCCTCCCGCCTTAATAAGCTCGCCAAATCCTTCTGCAAGTTCCAAATTAACAAACGAAGCAAATGATTTTTTGATTCGTTGCCATGTGGTTATACGAGGCATACCCGGTATTTGTTCAGTTTTGGCCATTAAGATACCATCTCAGGCGATTACCTTATTACATCATAAACCTTGTTAGAGGCTGGGAAACATAGCCTTCTTAGGAACAAATGGGATAAATTTGATAAGAGTGGATCTGCACTTTTCGGTAAATAAGCGCTTTTTTTATAAAATTCAGCAAATTGCGATAAGCGTCCCCTATTGAATGCTTATCGGTAAAAGTTATTTAACGAACAAATGGTAATCTAATGCATTACAGTTCTCCATTAGGGCCCTTTAACATGTTGAATTACACTAGTGAATTTCCAGAATTCGTGCTTCCTACAGAAATCGTTGCGCATATTTTTAGCTTTTTACCTGAGCATGAAATCGTAGCACTTAAGCAAATTTGTAAAACCTTTCAAGGTGCTGTTGATTCTAATGCTTTTGATCCTTTATTTATGCCCTTTCTGAATCGTTTAAAGGCGCTTGATCCCACTATCTCCTTACTTCCCCCTGAGTCATATGAAAATCATTGGGTGAAAATGAGAGTTAAAGCTGAATTTGAACGCACTCTTAGCAATCAAACCGCAGAAATTGCACATTTAAAAGATTTATTTAAAGAGGGAAGCGAAGTTCCAGCAATACAAGAACAGCTAGAAGCCTTAATGGCATTAAACGCACCTAAAACTTTACAAGATCTGGAAAAAAATCATAGCGTACTAGAAGCAATTAATGCTGCAATGCTTGAAGCAAAAATAGATCCAGCTCAAACAACTTTAGATATTTCAAACTCAGGTCTTACCCGATTACCTTTAGTTACTTTAAATAAGCCTGAATTACAAGATTTTTGGAAAAATTTAAAAGTTTTACATTGTAATCAAAATTCTCTTTTCACACTTCCTTTGGCAAAATGTACATCGCTAGAAGTGCTAAATTGTGCCTTTAACAAAATCTCCAGAATTAAAGTTGCATCTGCCGCACCACTTGTACATTTTCAATGCAATAGCAATTTGCTAACATCACTAAACTTAGATAACTATCCAAAATTAAATCTTGTTCGTTGCGATAATAATCAGCTAAATACTTTTTATGCAAAAAATTGTCCCGCATTGAAAAAGGTTAGCGTCAATAAAAATCGGCTTACCCAGCTCTTGCTAGACAATCCAACATTAGAAACCCTTGATTGCAATGATAATCAGCTGGTGGCACTCAATCTAGATCATTGTTTAGTGCTAGGCTGGCTAAGGGCTGATAATAATCAACTTACAGCGACAAGCCTTGTTGTGAACAAAGACGCCGCGGCTCTTCTAGCCAAAAGATTAGGCGCTGGCTGGCATGCAGAAATAATGCGAAACCAACAAACCAGCTCCGGTTTTTGCTCAACACTATATCAATGGGCGAGTCATTATTTACCTTCAATGCCCAGCTGGATCTCGGGTACTCCTTCTGCGCCAACGACACAAAATAACGCTACCGAAGAGAGCAGCCCAAGGAATAGTCAGAAGTTTTAGTTAGAGCTAGAAAGGTCTTATGCCCCATTCATTTTAAACTAATGGGGCATAAAATAAGAAATTATTAAGCTAACACGATTTCTTTCAACGCTTTGAGAGCAGTTGCTTTAACAGATTTACGTGCTGGCTTTGCAGGAATTTGAATTTCTTCGCCGGTAAAAGGATTGCGTCCCATACGTGCTTTGGTTGCAGCTTTATGGATACGACGTACTTTCACGCCCAATTCTGGGATCACAAATTCGCCGAATCCTTTACCTTTAAGATGACGTTCAGCAACGTTTCTTAATGCGGAAAATACTTTCTTAACTTCTGCTTTGCCAAGGCCTGTCATTTCAGCTATTTCAGCAAAAATTTGAGCTTTGGTTTGTTTTTCAGTAATAGGCGCTGAAGAAAGGGAAATGTTTGCTGCCCCGGCTTTTTTAAGGCCCGCACCACGAGCAGTTGTTACTGCTTTTTTTACTTTCGCTTTAGCGACAGTTTGTTTGCGTGCCACGGTTTTTTTAGCCTTGGTTCCTTTGGTAGCAGCTTTCTTCTTTACAGCCATTTAAATTTTCCTCCTGTTTGTAAAACTTTGACGAAATTACCACATTAATAAAAAAGATGATATGGGCAAAATCTGATTTCGTTGCAAACTTATGCATGTTGCTTAGCAAAAGGAAAGTTTCTCCCTCTTTCTAAGCTTTTTGGTGCTTAACTTAGAAACTGTCTCAATGAGTGATTTTGCGTTCAGGCAAGGCGCAAGTTCTTCGAGCAGCGCAGTTTACACCCCAGTAAATGAGCAGCGCAGAAGAGCTTGCAACGTAGCATCAACGCAAAAGAGCATTTTTGAGTCTAGCCTTTGCCTCGGGGCTTATTCACCCCTTTGTGAGCGTCTTTTTCAACATATTCAATAATCATATCTGCCACATCTTTTCCTGTAACACGTTCAATACCTTGTAAACCAGGAGAAGAATTGACTTCCAAGACTAATGGGCCATGCGCTGATCGGATAAGATCGACACCCGCGACATCCAATCCCATTACCTTTGCCGCTTTTAGGGCTAAAGCACGCTCTTCTGGTTTTAGCTTAACAGAAGAAGCAGTCCCACCTCGGTGCAAATTCGACCTAAATTCCCCTTCCTTGGCTGTTCTTTGCATAGAGGCGACCACTCTATCGCCCACTACAAAGCAACGGATATCGGATCCTTTAGCTTCCTCAATATACTCTTGAACCAAAAAATTGGCATTAAGACCACGAAAGGCATTGATCACCCCTTCTGCTGCCTTTTCAGTTTCTGCTAGTACGATCCCTTTGCCATGGGTGCTTTCCATCAATTTCACAATCAAAGGTGCCCCACCTACAAATTCAATAAGTTCATCGGTAGCATCTGCAGAGTGTGCATAGCCTGTGATTGGCATGCCCACGCCTTTTCTGGCTAACAATTGGTGGGCGCGTAATTTATCGCGTGAACGAGAAATCGCAATGGATTCATTCACAGAATAAATACCGCTTACCTCAAATTGACGTAAAACAGCGGTTCCATAAGAGGTTACAGAAGCCCCAATCCGCGGGATAATCGCATCAAATTTCAAGATCTGTTTTCTGTAATGAACAGAAGGCTGGTTTGCCGTAATATTCATGTAACATTTTAATACATCTATAACTTGAACCTCATGCCCACGTTGCTCAGCAGCTTCCACTAAGCGTCTGGTTGAATAAAGTCGTGGATCACGAGATAAGATACCAATTTTCATTCCGCACTTCCTTCAGATTGGATATAGGGATTAAGCTCTCCGGTAATTAGAGCCACTTTTTGATTCCAGCGTTTTTCCCACTTCGTTGGCGCATATCTGCTATTCCAATCAGTGAAAAGCTTACGTTGCTTTTTGCCCAAATCTATACCGTATTTATCAGCCATATATAAGTTGATCCTGGCTACCATCCCCTTTATTTCATCCCGTGGTTCAATGAGTCGGTAACGCTCGTCAATAATAACGTTGCATTGATTAAAATAAAATTTATCTCTTTTTTCTTCTAGATGAAATTCAGCGAAGTGATAATTCCCTCTTGCAAAATTTACATCTCTGATGATAGGAACCAAATTATGCAGATCTGCTTCCATTTTTCGAAAACGCGAATCGGTCTTACGACAACAATTTCTTCCGCGATAGCTTTTCCCTTTTTTATTAACGCAAATGTCTTCTTTCCAACAACCTAGTTTTTTTCCGTACCAAGAAACCGGAACGACATGTTCCCAACCAATCACTTTATCCTTACGTTTATGCTTCGGTGTATAGGAACATGAGTCAAAATTAATCACACCATGACGGTCATAAGCACAACCACAGTAAAAAGTCTCGCGGTGTTCATTCCAGATGGCACGCGCCATTTTTTTAGCTTGATCAAAATCCTTCGGCTGATGCCCCCAAATGATACTAGAAAAGGAAATAGCTAAGAAAATACAAACCGAGCGTATTATATTTTTTTTCATTCTTTTTTAAGACTTTTTAGAAATGTATAGTCACAGCACATGTTTTTTCGGCTAGGCGTCCAGCTCTCGAGCAAAAGGAGTGTATACAAAATACATGACTTTTGCGAGATGAGCTGCGACAACAATCCGCCTATGCCTCAAAGGCTACGGCGGACTTTACCACTAAGACCCGCCGAAGCTTTTGCGAAGGCGGGCGCCGAAAACTCAGGTGCGAAGACGATACCTGTTTGCAATACTATCTTTTGCTAGAAAAACACCTAAATCTTTCCATTTCAACTTAAATTCAGGTATACCGCAGGCATAGCATGTTACTTCATAGGACTGATAGAGGAAAGTGATCCCTTCATCGTCGAGGTTGAAATTTTTAGGTAAGTAGAAACCATCGTCTAATAACCACTTATTTTCAATTTTAGCGCTGTCTTCCTTTTTAAACCAATACCCCAATTCCTCCCAACTTTTCTCTGACGAAAGGTTAAGATCTGTCAAAAATTGTTTTTTAGCTAACTTCATTAGACCAGGGATGTCATGTTGAGAAAAAATCTCTTCTAATGTGAATGGCTTTTGCCGTTCTAGATCAAAGCTCAGTTTTTCAATAGCCGTATTGCCATGAGCACCACCCGAATAGTTGTAGGTAGTGGTGGTCAAACTTAAAATGCGATCATCCAGATAATCTAAACTTTCACTGTAATCGTATGTATAGTTATTATCTTTAAATTGCGTCTGGATAAAGGATGGCATTTGATAAGGATCTTTAATAACCTGAATGAGATCTTTTGTTCTTAAAGTGTCTAACAAATCGTTTTTAATTTTGGCTTGTTTATCTGCAAAGGTAATGACTTTCAGCCCAACATCCCCACATTCACCAAAATAGGCTTGTCCATCTATCTTTATCACTTTCATTTGAAAAGGGGTGTTTATTTCATTTTCAGTAAGATTCAAGCTTCTCTTATTTAAAAATGTTTGCCCCATTTCTTCGGAATATAAAGTAAATTTACCTTGATCTGTTTTGATGTTTTCATCTGGAGAAACTACGCCAAGATGATTTAATCTTTTTCCATAACTATCGAAAAGCTCTTTATAAAATTCACAAAGCTTGTCTTTTTGCCCAATAAAGATATTTTCATAATCATGTCGAGCTAATATTTGCTTTATTTCATTTACCCACTGACAATTCGAAATCGTTTTGCTTTTCGCATTTTGCTGTTTTAATGCCTGTTGATACCGTCTTTCCACCTCTTTATTGAGCGCCAAAAGAGTATCATTACTTGCCATAAATTCATTAAATTTTGCATCAAAAGAACAATCAGATTGATTATCACTTGCAAATGCGCAAGAAACAAACATCATACAACTCAAGAATGTCGTTGAAAGGATTTTTATCATTTTTAGCCTAATGAAATCTACCTATACAAATTGCTCAAAATTGCGCGTTTTCTGATATATTTTTGCACACTCTGCCGCAGAATAAGGATGAATATAATTCTCATCTGTTAAACGCTGAACGTATTGTTCCATCTGAGGCTGCAACATTAAATCTTTAAGAATTTGCAACTTCAAATGTGATGTCAATTCTGTCTTAATATCATCAAAAAGAGTTTCTAATTCCGTTATACTTAATTCACCCACTTCTTTTTCAATACATTGCACCAATGTTTGCGGCCCGACTCTTAATACCTCAGCATAGGCTTTCATACGATCGTAAATGAAGGCTGCAGTCTGTGCGGTAATTTTTTCTGGCTCAAACAATGCTGGGCCTGTTTCATGATGAATCGCTTCATCTTGCATAACATTTTTCAATATCGCTTTTAAATGAGGGCACTGGCACGCTTTAGACATCACTTTATACGTCATCATGCCCCATCCTTCAATGATGGTCTGTACAAGATAATACAAACTGTTTGCATCACAATCTTCAATAATTTTCCCCAAAACGGGCAAGAGCTTACCTTGTGGTTTTGTTCTACATGCCAAATCTACATAGGGCGTAATCCATTCAAGATGCGTCGCTTCGTCTGCGGCAATAAGTCCATAGAGCTGACGCGTTTCTGTGGTTTCTCCCAATAAAATCATCTTGGCACAATACGCTAACCCAGACTTTTCAAGAAAATAGAATTCACTTATCAATACATTATTATAATGCTTTAAAATCCGCTGTTGCCTGAGAGGATCTAGCCTTGCATAGAGGGTTGAGCGATCTAATAAAAAAAGATCTGGCCGCCAAAATAAGGGGGCATCCTCTTCGGGTGCAACGCTAATGGGTTGATTTTTACGCTTAATGCTTCCAGAAATAAGCTTACTCACCTTGGCGTTTTGCAGCTGGTGCGATAAACCTAAGTCATTTTCTACTTTAAGGTTATACATGCATTGCTCCCAGTTCCCTTGTGCAAGGCCTTTATATTACATTAATCCCACAAACTTCATAATGATGTTATTAATAGTTGATCAAATAAATTATTAACATTAAACAGTCCTTAGCCAACTTAGAAAAATATGAGATAATTTTGGGTTTCCCTCACTGCGATGAAGAGGAACAATTTTGTCAGTTAACAATAAAAATAATCCAAAAATTGCTGTCATTGGTTGCGGAAACTGGGGTAAAAACCTGATGCGTGTCCTGCACCAATTGGGAGCACTTTGCGCAGTTTGCGACACCGATCCCAACAAAGCCGATGATTTTAGTAAACAATATCAAGTTCCTGCCCTTAGTTTTCACAATATTCTTAGCATGCCAGAAGTGGATGGGATCGTCATTGCCACCCCCTCAACAACGCATTTTGAATTGGGTATGACTGCGCTTAAAGCCAACAAACATATTTTCATTGAAAAACCGCTTGCCTTACGTGCCCAACATGCACAGTCTCTTCATCAGCTTGCTAAACAGCAACGAAAAATTGTGATGGTGGGTCACCTCCTCCAGTACCATAGCGTATTTAATACCCTTAAAAAGTTAAAGCAAGATGGGGTGCTGGGACAACTACAAACGATTTATTGTAATCGTTTAAATTTTGGCAAATTTCGCTCAGAAGAAAGTGTGTTATGGGATTATGCTCCGCACGACGTTTCCATGACGCTCGCCCTGGTTGGCGACATGCCAAATCAAGTTTCAGCTGTCAGCGCAAACCATTTGGATCATACTAGTGTTGACTCTGCGCGCATTCACCTACACTTCGAATCTAATATTCAAGCGCATCTTTTTGTTTCCTGGCTGTATCCTTTCAAAGAGCAGAAAATGATTGTCGTTGGCAGCAAAGCAATGGCTGTTTTTGATGACTGTCAGCTCTGGGAAAACAAATTAATGTTGAGTCCTTATCCTGCTGAATGGGTAGATGGTTTGCCACGTCCATTCCCCTATGCCGGCGAAAAAGTCATCATTGAACGTAGTGAGCCGCTGCAAAATGAGTGTAGTCACTTCTTGGATTGCATCAGAGAAAACCTACAACCCAAAACGAATGCAATAGAGGGATGCAACGTTTTGACGGTGCTGGAAGCCGCTTCACAGTCGATGGCTACTCGTCTACCTGTTAACTTGCCTTACCCAGCTGAACAGGGGATTAGCAAGCAAGCAGACATTCCTCTTTCAGAAGTAGTATTGGAAGGTACCCTCTAAGCTCCCTTCCTCGATGAGAGTTACATTCACCTATTGTTTCTCATTCCATCCCGTTTTTAAGTAGGGATGAAATGAGAGGGGTGGATGTGGCCACTTTGCCTATAGTTCAACACTGCGTTTTCAGATAGGCGCGAAGATCGAGCAATCGCCTAAGCCTGGCCCATTAACCCGATCCGACGAAGCATTTGCGAAAGCGGGCCACAGCACATAAAAGTAGATAAGGATTGCCAGAAGCGAAGGCAACACTCCGAGAAACTCATATGTGCAAAGACTATATAAAATATAAAATCCATTAGGAAAAAGATTTATTGTGGTTTATTATTTCGAATCCAAAATTGAATGATTAGAACAGGTATGCTTAAAGAAGAAATTGGTAAAATTGAATTCATCGATTTACAAGCTCAGCGGCAATTATTAGGGGAAAAAATTCCCCAAGCCATTGAAAAAGTATTGATGCATGGAAGTTATATTTTAGGTCCAGAAGTTCAAAAGCTAGAAGAGCAACTCGCAGAGTACACAGGCGCTGCAGAAGTCATCACTTGCAGTAACGGTACCGATGCGTTGCGGTTAATACTGCTCGCTCACAATATTGGTCCTGGCGATGCTGTTTTTGTTCCGACCTTTACTTTTGCATCGACAGCCGAGGTTGTTGCTGAATCTAAAGCAACCCCCGTGTTTATTGATGTATGCCCCCATACTTTTAACATGGATGCAAGTAGTTTGCGCCAAGCGATTGATTCTTTAGCGCCTAACTTAACGCCTAAGGGGATCATCGCCGTGGATCTCTTTGGCTTACCTGCTGACTATAAAGCAATCAATGACATTGCAAACCAACACAATTTATGGGTAATTGCAGATGCTGCGCAAAGTTTTGGTGGTGCGGTTGATGGGAAAAAAGTCGGTACCCTGGCAGCAACCACTGCAGCAAGCTTCTTCCCCTCTAAGCCATTAGCTTGTTATGGCGACGGTGGAGCTGTTTTTACTGATGACGCTGATATGGCTAACCGTCTACGTTCATTAAGAAATCATGGTTGTGGTGTACACCGTTATGATCATATCCATATTGGTCTTAATAGTCGTCTTGACACGCTACAAGCGGCAATTTTGATAGAAAAACTCAATATATTTTCTGCCGAAAAAGCCAGAAGAAATGAAATTGCAGAACGTTATACCAATGGACTAAAAGAGGTTGTTCAAGTCCCTCTTGCTCCCAAACATGTCAGCCATGCTTGGGGCTTATATACCATTGGCTGTCCTGCTGAATCTCGTGAAGCGCTGATGCAGCATTTACAAATCAATGGGATCCCCACTAACGTTTATTATCGAAAACCACTTCATCTGCAACCTGCTTATCAGCACTTCCCACGTGCAACGGGATCACTCAAGCACTCAGAGCTAGCTTGCAATAAAGTGCTTAGTTTACCAATGCACCCTTATGTGACTGATGAGCAGGTAGATTATGTTATTTACCACGTCAAAAAGGCACTATCATAGCCTTTGCACTTTTATGCATAGTCACAGCAGGTAATTTTCTTTGATGCGGCAAGTATTAGAGCAATCCGCCTACGTCTCCTAAGGCGATGGCGGATGCCGTCGCTTTAGCGAAGATAGCTAGACATAGCAATTGCACTCAAAAACCTTTGATTTACAGTTTATACCTTAGAAACATTATTCTTGTCATTGCGAGCGTTAGCGAGCGAAGCAATCCGATAACATGGATTGCTTCGGCACTATTTGCCTCGCAATGACGAGGGGATATTTTTTTATACCTCTCCAAATCCTTAATTTAAGTGCAATTGGCATGACAGGAGAGAAGAATCATCTGCGAGGACTATCGCTTCTTTTTGGGTGAATAATACGACTGATAAGCATCATGAGCGGTTTTGGCGATAGCTGCACAACCAATCATGGCATCCACGGGATCTATACTTAGTGTTGCAGCTGTTGCCATTCGATAGGCACTATAACCAAATAGAATGGCATTCGCTGCCTGATAAGGGAGAGCATCCACACTTTCTTTCATTGCATGCTTGGGGTTTCCTTTATCATCAGCAAGATCTATTAAGTCAAACCCTTGCTCAAAAGCCTCCGATCGCTGCAGCTCTGTGTAATTAAGGATCCCTTTTAATGCATTAGTCGAGTGTTTGATAAATTGCCAACCTGCAGCAATTTTTAAAACAACAATATGAAACATACAAACCTCCTTTTTCACCAAAAATACAAACCCACTTTTCCTCCCTCTTATACCATTCTTACCCAACACAGGGAATTAGAGCATGTGCACTTTTTTGAACCTTTCTACTTATTTTTGTGTCATACAGCTGAAAGAGAGGATATAGGTCATGGGTTTAGCATTCAATAAATCATTACAAGAATACGAAAAAAATGTGGATGCTCTGGTAGACGCTTATAAACAGCTTGCCACGGTCACAAACACGCGCCAAATTGAGGCTTCAAAACAGAAAAACCATGAGTATAAAAACAGCACAAATTTAGCTGGGATCCCAAAGATCAAAAAGGTCAAAAAAATTCCCTTATCTGTTGCCGGCATCCATAAAATGCTGAAACTCGCTGACAATGTTGTAAGATCAAAACATGATCATTATTTTAAATTAAAATTTGAAAACCATCTTCGCTTTGTTAATGTTTTAATGAATATTACCCAGCATCTTTTACAAACTGAGGCAATAGAAAAACATATTCGTGAAACCAAAGAAAAAGAAGCATTTCTTAGGTTTCATGCCTTAGATAGAGAAAAAGCAGAAGAAAAATTATCGATTTATGCCCATTTACATCAACTTGCATTGCAAGATCAAGAAGCCATTATCATTGCTCTGCTTCTAGACAGAATAAAAATTTCTGAACTTATTATATCAGAACTTGAAGATGCCAAAAAATCACTCCTCGATGAATTAAAACAAAATGAAGAAAAATATGAAACAGAAATAAAATATATCATTGATCAATCCCCTATTTTCACACACGTCCCAGACGATCGCAAAAAAGATATACAAAAACGCCTTAAGGAAGCTTGCGACAAGTTTGATCAGCAATATCCGCCAAAAGATAAAAAAATCAAATCTAAGAAGAAGAAAAAGAAAGAAAAAGGGAAAAAAGAATCTTCCGCTAAACAAGGAAAGAAAAAGGATAAAAAACGTGATCCAAGATTAGATCAAAAGGTTAGTATGTTGCGTCATGAATTAAAGTCATTGGTAGGCGACGATGACAAACATTCCCCTGAGGAGTTAAATTCTTTAGCTAAGAAAATAGTGAAAAAACATGAAGGGTATCGAAAAGAAAAGCATAAGATATCAGTAGAAATAAAAGAAATTGACCAGAAAATACAACAAGAAGAATCTAAGAAGAATGATTGCTTAAAAAAACTAGGTATGATTTCCAATCCCGAAAAAAGAAAGCAAATTGAAGGCCAAATAAGGAAAACTTATCATCATATTGAGCAAAAATATCATGATAAAAAACGCGCTTTAAAAGCAAAAGAACAGGAAATTGTCAGAGAAGACAGTACGCTAATGCAAGATCATAAAGAGATTTTCAAGAAAGAAATATCTCAAGAAGAAACAACATTAGAAGCATCTGAAGAAAAACGAAGTCATGCGCAGCATATGCAGAGATCATTAACAGCAAAAGGAAATCGCCCCTTTAAAACACTAGTAGATTATGAACGAGGCAAAAGTAGACTCAAGAAAATTGAAGAGGAAAAGAGCATGCTAAGATCATCCAGCGCTGAAACTAGCCAGGAAGTATCTCAAACGGCCCCTCCCCTCCAAGATAAAGAACTGTCTCAAATGGCTCCTGCGCCAGAATCAATGAAACCATCCGCATCTGAAAACAAAACTTCTTTTACACCAGGAAAAGAGAAATACAAAACTCAAACTACTAAAAAAACTTTAGATGAAAAACCTTCGCATATGTTTCCTATGCTACCAACTGAAACCAAACCTAAAAAATCAAATAATTAATTAAACTGCCGAACAGTCTGGACGGTAATATTATCTGCATCTGAAGGATGTTGCGACAAAATCTTCTTTATTGTCTCCTGTATACTTTTTTCAATATCAATAGCAGTAGAGAAAGGAATGAATTCTTTGCCTTTTAGCGCATTCCAAAACCCATCAGTACAAAGCAGTATGGTTTCTTCAGGTGATAAAGCAGGTTGTTGATAAATATCTGGCTCTGGCATCTGATAAAGATTAATGGTCCTCAGTAATCTATTTTGATAAGGATGCATGACAAAATCATCTTCTGTGATTTTACCCTTGTCAAATAATTGCTGCACCATCGTGTGATCGGGAGTGCGCCAAAGAACCTCATTAGGTCTAAGACGGTAAATACGAGAATCGCCGACATGGGCTGTTAATAGCTGCGTAGTATCAAGCCATAATAATGCAAATGTCGTATGACAATCTAAAACCGGATATTGTTCTAATATTCGTTGCTGCATTAATTTATGCGCACTTAAAACTAGGGCTTCTAGCCCACTCACGCTATCATGCAAAATGTTATCTGCAAATGTACTCACTTCAGTAATAATAGCGTCGCAAAACTCTTTTGCAGCAAGCTCTCCATGCAAATGCCCTCCCAATCCATCTGCAATAATAAAACAACACCATTGCTCTTCAATGCGATGCGCATAGTAGTCCTGATTTTCTTTTCGGCTACCTATGTGGGTTTCTTCATAGTAGGTGATGTTCATCTAGTAATTTGTTCCATCAGCACGACGGTTTGTAAACAAATCATAGAGCAATTTATGACATTTAGCGTCTTGTTCTGCCTAGAATAGAAACAATCACGACGAGTTTGATTGTTGGGCCTGACGGCCCAACCTACCGCAAGGGCTCAATAATCCAGTACCTGCTCTCCACAATGCTTTGCAATTTGCGCTCTGGCTAAAGAATGAAGGCGTATTACTTCTTGCCATTCTTTTGATTGAGGCGCCAATATTTCACCAATGGTAACTTTTATTTTTCCAGGTTGAAAAAGCCACTCATCGTCACGCAAAATGCTTCGTGTGCCTTGAATAGCAACGGCACAAACAGGAGTTCCCGATTCTACCGCCGCTTTAAATGCCCCTAATTTGAAAGGTCGCACCCCTGTTGCATAAGTAAAAGTCCCCTCAGGGAAGAACACGATTGATTTCCCTTCTTGTAACTCATCTACAATCTTTTGTGTATCAGACAAGTTAGTCAAAAAATCTACCCTATCTACGGTAATAATATTGAGTCTTGTAATGATGGTTCGCAAGAATGGAACTTTTAATAGCTCTTTTTTGGCAACAAACCGCACACCGGGCGGCAGCACCGCAATGAGCACAATCGCATCCATATAACTTGCATGATTTGCAACATAGACTGTCGCCCCTGCGTTAGACAATGCATTCTCATTTTCAACTTGGATCCGACATCCCATTAAAATGGTGCCAATTTTAGTAATAGCTTTGGTTATTTGGGCAGCACGGCTTGGTTTAAAAACTAAAACACTTCCCCAAACAATAATTGCGCATAACACCGTTAAAATGCCTACGTAAAAAGTGTAGATCCCTTTCCAAGCAGACCTAAATAGGTTTGTTAATTTAAGCTTTAGGCCTTTAGCAGACAATTTTGCGATTTGTGCCCAAAACGGCAAAGCATGGCGTAAGAGCTTTTTATCGATATAAGCTTGTTTAGTAGCAGCGCGCTGTAATTTGCCGCTGGAAGTCTTGGTCAATGTTTTGCCTGGCACTATCAGTACTTCATCAGGAACAATCCCAAGCACAACAGCAATTTTTTCATTCACTTCAGCAACTATTTTCTTTTGTTCACTTGCCGATATTTCCTTTGCTTCAGCAACAATTATCAATTGTTCAGTACCTGACTTTTGATCTTGAACACCAAAAGCAACGACACATCCTTTCCTCACGCCACTCACTTGTGCCGTTACTTCTTCAATTTCTTCAGGATAAAGATTACGTCCAGCTTTGATAATGGTATCTTTTTTCCTGCCGGTAATATAAATCTCACCTTCAGCTAAATAAGCCATATCACCCGTATCGGTCCAACCATCATGGGTGATCTTTTGTGTCGCTTCAGGCTGTTGATAATATCCTCGCATGGTTGAGGGACCACGAAAATGCAAGAAACCAATTTTTCGTTCCGGTACCTCTTGATTATTTTCATCCACTACCCGAATTTCATGTCCAGGAATAGCTTTACCACAACAAACAAATTGTAATGTTTTGCTATCACCAGCATCAGCGGCAATCGCTTTTTGTTCTCTTTCAAAAGGCTCTCGTTTAATCGTATCTATTACTGGCGGCCGATTGAGCGGAGGAAAAGTCAACGCAACAGAAGACTCTGCCAATCCATACACCGGAAACATTGTTTCGGGCTTAAAACCGTAAGGAGAGAATTTCTTAATAAATTGCGTGATTGTTTTGGGATTAACCGCTTCTGCGCCATTCAAGGTAAGTCGCCACGAACTTAAATCGAGTCCCTCAATCATCGTTGGCGTAATGCGTCGCATGCATAATTCATAAGCAAAGTTTGGCGCTGCAGAGAGAGTGGCACGATGGTAATGAATAGCCCATAACCATCGCTCAGGATGACTTAAAAAGGAAAGTGGCGACATAATCACGACGGGAATAGCATGATAAAAACAAATAAACCACGCCCCTATTAACCCCATATCATGATAAAGCGGCAACCAACTTGCTCCAACGTCTGTTGGGCCTACCTGCATCGCAGCACCAGCAGCACGAATATTCGCTAATAAATTGTTATGGGTAAGTAACACGCCTTTAGGTGCACTTGTTGAGCCTGAAGTATATTGAATCAATGCTGGCATATCGCCTGTAATCGTTCGATTTGGTGCCTTTGCAGTAGAGTTTTTAAGCACCTCAACCGTTGTCACTGCCTTCAAACTGCTGATAAAAACTTGTAATAACTCACTTAACCTTTCAGCTTTATGAAAAGTAATTAAAAGCCTGACCTCAGCATTTTTTAAGATATTTGCTTCTCGCATTGCATATTCTTCAATGCGATCAGGTCTAAATGGAGGGTATATAGGTACAGGAATAGCGGCTAGCAGTAAAACACCAAAGAAAGTATAGAAAAAATCTTCACAGGTGGGTAACATTATCGCGATAGTTTCACCTTCTCCTATACCATACTCGTGCAAACCATTCGCAACTCTTTTGGCTTCAGTGTAAAGCTCACCATAAGTGATAATTTTTTCTTCACCCTTTTCATTCTGAAAATAAATGTGAACCCGATCAGGCTCTATGCTTGCTTGTTTCAATAAAATTTCGACTAAAGATTGTGCGGTAGCAGACTCATATGTGGTTTCTTTTAAGTTAATGGTTTTAACTTCATGTGAGATTTCAGATAAAGGGGCTGCCGAGGCTATAGGCAAAACCATATCCTTTAGCCTCTCAGCTTCTGCCATTAAGGATTCAGGTAAATGAATGTTAAAAGCATCTTCAATCCGATGAAATAATTCAACCCGACCTAAACTATCAATGCTTAGATCGCGTTCAAAAGATGCCTCTAGCGTAAGGCCGCGCAATGCTCTTTCACGACCTAACTCTGTTAAAAAAGTACGGGCGACAGAAATGAGCTTTTGTTCAATAGCAGCGCGGTTTTCAGATGTGATTTCTGTCATTTCCTTTCCTTGGCCAAAGCATTTGTCAGTTTCGTAAATGACAAATAAAATAAATTAAGTTAAGGATATCTTAACTTAATTTTATATCTAAAGGATATGAAGCGCGGGATCTAAGAAACAAGGATAATAATTCTTTAACAGCAAGAGGAAAAACGCTTTTTTCCTTTTTCTTCGGAGGTGTCATTAATGAGTGGGTTGTAGTCATGTCCCTTTTGCCTTTTTTCGCGCTGATTAGCGCACTGATATGCATATTTAGCGACAAGCACCGTTGCTGCTACCCCTACTCCTATCCCTAAACCAACTTTTAAGGGATCAACACACGGAGCAAGGTTATCATCAACTAAATTGACCTTCACGGGGAGCGCAATATCGCCCTTGTGATGAGTAAAATCGTTAATTATTTCTGTTAGGTTAAGTTTGCTTACATCAACTGTGATGATAGGATTAAGGTTTTCTGTTAAGCATTTAAATCCATCCAGAATTAAAATACCAACAGCAGAAACCACCCCTACTGCTCCCCCTACGGCGAGCGTGAAGGCAGATTCAGTAACTTCTTTGATTACTTTAAACACTGTCCTCATGTTGTAGTCCTCAGCGACAAGAAGTTTTGTGGCTAAAGACTACCATGGGTAAAAATCGAAGATCAATGAAATTTTATGCTGTAAAGCACCAAGGTTGCAGCGAACCTACAATCTCATTCTTTTCATACGTGATTGAATTTGGTCTACTTCATTAAGTACTGCTAAATCTTTAGTATTGGGTGCACTCCTAATAGGAGAAATAAATTTACCCAACACAGCATATCGAATTGTATAATACATTTCAGCAAGTGAATCTAATAACGATTGTACAAAATGAGATTCACATCCTTTTCGCTTTAAAGCATCGGTACATTCGGTAACAATATTTCCAACCTCAGCACTCCAAGCTTGTATTTTCTTTGAATTAATTTTATTTGGGAATGATTGTATTTTTTCTAATTCACTTTTTTTACTCTGCATTTTAGTTAATGCATTGTTAATTTCTTTAACTTCTCTTCCTTGATCTTTTAATGTCTGTTTTCTTTCTTGCAGCTTATTTAAGATATTATCTATTCCTTTAATTAAAGCCAAAAATTGCTGGCTTGTTCCAACACGCTCTTTTTCTAAAGATGTAGGGGTTGCCCTTCTGGCGTTAAGGATGAGAGGGTTATCCCAACAATAAACGGTTTTTCCTTCCCTTTTACTTTCTGAAATTTTTAAAGGATGCACATTTTGAGATAATTTTGGAATTTCGAGAAACCCATGCATGCCTTTAACATCAATGCCTAGACTTTCTAATTTTTTTAACGCATAACGCTTGCAATTATCGCCGGTAAACAGATTGAAAACCGGGCCACCTGGTCGATATTCTTTTTTACCGTTCTCATTTGTAATCGGTGCCTCATCCCCTATGTTACGGCGATCGGCATTCACTGCGGTGAAAAGTGCCCCCATCTCTTCTTGAGTAATTTTGAAGGTTTGATGATAAAGTCCACCTTTTCCCACAAAATCTTTAGGAGCTTCTGCTTTAACACGTCCTTGCGGCGTATACGGTTTAAAGCCTAATACAGGCATATAGCGGCTATATAATCCCACAGCATCGACGATTTCCACTTTGGCATCATTGCCCTGATCATTATCTAAAGTGCTAAACAGCATAAAGCTGTGGCCAAAAGGATTGCAATCTTCGGTCATCACACCCACAGTCACAAAATATTCAAAACGATTTTCCACTTGTTTCTGTTTTGCTGCTTGTGCCTGTCTGCGTGTCTGTGCCATGTTCTCCCCTTTAATAAGTCATTTAACTTATATTTATTTAATTGGTAATTACGCGTATTTTTACTATTTAGGCGTGAATGGCAAGGTAAAAGCGATGAACGGAAAGAAAACAAAGATAATTAACCTTCCCAAAAGGAATTTAGGTTGTCTTTAGGGGAAATTGATTAAAGTCAACCTAAAAGCCACATCAACATTAAGCGCTACTTGTGTATTAAACAAATGCATCACTAAAGATTTTAGTCGAGGAGACTCCCGCAATAAATGCTGCTCTTTTCAGTTTATTGGTTATCTCTTTAGGTCCACACACATATACTTGTGTGTTTTTCACATCATTTAAGTGTTGTAAAATTCGCTTTTCAATTGAAGCAACGGGAAACTGACCGCTAGAATTAAGCACGCAAGGATCATAATGAAAGGATCCATTTTCCTTGGCGAGTTCTCTTATTTCGTCAGCATAATAAATATCGTTATCATTTAAACCACCATGTAATAATGTAATTTTGCCTTGATGATTTTGCTCATAAGCACTCTTAATAATGGCTACTAAAGGTGCCAATCCAGTTCCTGTGCCCGCTAGCACAATATCAAAGCTATTATTGTTAGGATTATTGTAATAGCATTTACCAAATGGTCCTCTTATGCGTACCGCTGTGTTGATTCTATTTTCATCCCATAACCAATTACTCATTGCACCACCTAAAACACGTTTAACGTGTAATTCAATGTAGCCCTCTTGAAAGGGAATATTGGCAATTGAATAACTACGGCAGACATTTTCTGAATTAATCAAATGAATATATTGACCCGGCACCCAAATATTTAAATTATCGGTCACTAGCTTAATTTGCGTTACATTATGGTTTAAATGTTTTATATCTTGGACAACTGCAACAGAATCACATTCGGCATCCTCAACAGATGATAGCTGAAAATTTGCTTTTGGTTTTGCTAAGCAGGTTAAAAAATATCCTTGTGCTCTTAAGGTATGAGGGAGCTCCGCTTGCCAAGAAGACTCTATGCTCTCTTTTTCTTTGGTTTTCGCAAGGCATGCTTGACAAATACCAGCCTGACATGAATGCGGGTATTCAATACCATGCCTGATAAGACAGCTTAAAATACTTTCGTCTTTTTTACGCTCATAAATTTCGCCGTTGTATTCAACTTGCAGCATAATTATCTGTCCAAAACATCTGAACGAACACTATTTGCAACTGAGATCACTTCAGCAATATCATTTTCATGTGCTCCAAGCTCCTTCAATGTTGCAGCTAAATGCTCTAACACGATATCAACATGCAAATCATTTAGCCCCTTTTCTAATAAATGACGATGTCCTTCACGCATATTTCTTCCGGTATATTGATTAGGCCCACCAAATACCATCGTCAAGAAACCTTTCTGTTTAAGGATTTGCTTATCCATATCAATATCATCAAAAAAATAACTGACGCGTTCATCACATAACATTTTTCGATAAAAAATTTCTACTGCTTGGTTAACTGCAGTCGGGCCGCCTAATCGTTCGAAAAGAGAAACATTCATGAGAACTCTCCATAAGGTATATTTGAAATACATCTTAAGAAGATGGATAATGTATGTCAACTATTTGTTTAGAGCATCGTATGCAGTTAACTCAATTTACAGATTTTTCTTTACGAGCACTTATTTATATTGCGATGAAGAAAACCAAATGCACCATCAGTGATATTGCTAATGCCTATAACATCTCAGACAATCATCTAATCAAAATTATTCATAATTTATCGAAATTAGAACTGATTAATACCACACGCGGAAAAAATGGCGGAATAACCTTAGCGGCCAATCCAGCAAAGATTAATTTAGGGATCTTAATCCAACAATTAGAATCTCATTTTGATCTTGTTCCGTGTTTTAATGCAGAAAAATCAAATTGCTGTATCGCACCGGCATGTAAGTTAAAGCATATTCTACAAGAAGCACAAAAAAGTTTTATGAATGTATTAAATCAATATACATTAGCGGATGTGTTGCAAAACCAATCAGATCTTCGACGGTTATTGCACATTGTGTAGCGTCATTTCTCTAAATCTTTATCCGATCTCCTCTCCCACTTGTGAGAGAGGGTTAACAAGCGTAGGTTGGGCCTTAGGGCCCAACAATTAAATTCGAGCAATTAATTTTTATAAGTGTTGGGCCTTACGGCCCAACCTACGCTATTTGATTCCTATCAGCGAGTGGTACCACATAAACTTCACCCGTCGATAATCTAATATTGTTCTGATCCAACATATCTAATAATTCCATTGCAGGCATACCATGGGTGATAACTACAACGTGTCCCTCAGGATGCTTCTTTTCAATCTCATCATATACTGCCGTCATTCTTTTACGCACATCTTCACTGGATTCACCACCATAAGATTTTGCTTCGTGATTCCCTACATACCATGAATCTTTGGTATATTTATCTTTGTTAAGACCTTCACGGTTTCCCGCTTGAGTCTCGATTAATCGCTTATCTACTTTTATCTTCTCTTTAGCATAAACCCCAATTTCAGCCAATATTTCCGCAGTTTCTACAGCACGTGGTAAAGGTGATACATATACAGCGGCAATGCTGCGATTATCAAAGCCATGCGTTAGTAAGCGCTCAGCCGCTTCTTTGGCTTCGGAGCGTCCCTTATCTGTTAACGGGGCTACTTTATAGCCAGAATGCTTAGGATTGGTGTTATATTCTCTTGTTGCATTCAACGTATGCTCCCCATGTCGAATAATAATTAAATGGCGCTCTTGCAATGCATAAAGCCCATGCGAAAAGAAAGTTAGAGACAAACATAAGCTTATTATTTTTGTTTTCATCGTTACTCCTTTATGAAATAAATTCTTCATCGTCTGGCTTAATATGCAAAGGTTTGAATATTAACCGAACGTTTCTATGTCCCCAGAAAAAGTAAAAAACCCATTGCGCAAATACAAAGAATTTTGTTCTATAGCCAATTAAAAAATAAATATGAATAAAACACCATGCCATCCATGCTAAAAAGCCCGTACATTTAAAGGGACCTGACATCACTAAAGCTTTATATTTTCCTATGGTGGCCATCATCCCTCTATCAACATACCGAAAAGGTTTGCGTGTTTCTTTTTTTACTTGCTTGCCAATCATTTTTCCCACATATACACCTTGCTGAACAGCAACCGGCGCGACTGCAGGTAAAGCGCGTCCATTTTGATCCATAAAACAAGCCGCATCCCCTATCACAAATATATCGGGGTAATGAGGGACACTAAGATCAGTCTCGACAATCACACGACCTTGCTTGTCTAAAGGCACATTTAAGGTTTTCAATAAAGGAGAAGCCTCATTCCCAGCCGCCCATATTATATTATGTGCAACCAAAAACTCATTTCCTAAATAAACGCCCTCTTCAGTGATCTCAGTCGCAAGGCTATTAAGCTTCACCGTCACACCCATTTTTTCGAGATCTTGCTTGGCGCGCATTGCCATTGATGCAGGATAACCCGCCAACAGCTGCGTTCCCCCTTCAAGAAGATAAATCTGCGCTTTTCTAGGATCAACTCGTCGATAATTTTTATTTAAACTCTGATGTGCAATTTCTGCAATTGCACCAGCCATTTCTATTCCAGTCGGTCCACCACCAATGATAATAAACCGAAGATATTTATCCATTCCTTCTTTATCATGCGAGCGCTCAGCTAACTCAAAAGAAGCTAAAATCCTTTCCCTTATATTCACCGCATCTTGAAGTGTTTTTAAACCAGGGGAAAACACCTCCCAGTGATTCTTGCCAAAATAGGAATGCCTTGCCCCTGTCGCAATAATAAGATTATCAAACGGTACAACTTCACCACTTTCTAACAAAATTGTTTTATCATGCTTATTAATTGCCATGACCGTACCCATCAACGTTTCAACGTTAGGTAGATTTCTAAATATTTCTCGAATAGGCATAGCGATATCGCTGGGTGATAATGCAGCGGTTGCAACTTGGTATAATAAGGGTTGAAATAGGTGGTAATTCGTTTTATCTATCAATGTTATTTTGCAGTTGGCGGCTTTTTTTAAACTTTTGACAACGTTCAACCCGCCAAAACCTGAACCAACAATCACAATGCGATTTTGCTGTACAACTTGGTTTACCATACTCAACCACCTTTCTTCAGACGAAGAGCATAAAAAAACTGGTAACTATTCACCCTGGAGACTGGAACGCACCTCTTTGGCTAATTTTATTGTTAAAAATTGACTCAAAAATGCTCATTTATCGATGTAAATTCCGCTTTTTTCGACAATTTTTAACACAAACTTATCACAAATAGGGACGTTCTCCGAAATTTTTAAATTGTGCTGAATAGATACAAAAACTGAAGGATAAATTTTACAATGAAAGATATAATCTAATGTACTAGCGATCGTTCTGATGTTAAATAGTTTACAAAACAATGTTATCTAACACAATAACCATTAGGTGTAGAAATGAATATATTATCTTGTAAAAGAGTAATTGCGCTTTTTTTGATAGTATTTTCATCCCACCTCTTTGCCATTGACTATCAAACTTATCTAAAAAATTTGCGATCACGAGATGATAATGAAACCTCGCGAGCAACCTTATCTGGGATCATCGGCAGCTGTGGGAATTCAGCAAATTTAGATGATGACTGCTTAATTCAAGGTCTCGAACGCGTCACAGAAGAAGAAAACAATAACGAAGCAAAATTGATACTTGCTGAATATGAAAAGGCACTCAATTCCGGGAATTTCTATAGACCTGAATGCCAAACAGAAGGTCATCTTCAAGCTAACCGCACCATTGGTCACTGTGTGTTACTACTCAATTCACATATGATTCAAAATAACGACAAAGAAGCGGCAAATGCCCAATTTGAGCTTTGCTTGCAAGGCGGCATGCTAGGACTCGCTTATGCCGGGAATTTAGCTGCAGCCTATATGCTAGCTGAAATCTTTCGTGAAAAAGAAGTTGAGAGCGCAGCTACTCATTGGAGTAACTTTATTAAATCCAAAAAGGGCACAGACGATCACGAACTACTCATGAAATGTTACGGCTAATTTCAATCGAAGTTTTTTGCTTCATTCCTCGCTTTGTTTTCGCCCACTCAAACCTGGAGAAGGTCCCTTTCCACTTGTTTTTCGAGGCACCGTTCGTTCAATCTGAGCAATAATATCTTTTAGATTTTCAGCGCCAATTTTTTTACCCTCTTTTGTTATTAATTCTTTTCCATCCATCGATTTAATATCGGTAATTTTGTTAAGATCAAACCCATTTCGATGCAACATTTCCATAAAGCCGATAGCATCTTCAGCTGTTTCTGCCTCTACTTCATAAGTCATCCCAGGTAATTTTGCTTCAAATGCCGCTGTGGCTTCAATTAATTTTTCAATAGGCGTACCAGAAAATTTAATATCATTTTTTTCTTCTTCAACCATAATCTTATGATTGGGATTAATCTTATTCGTATAAGTGACACTGCCATCTTTTTCATTCACTGAACGATTCCATTCTTGTTTAGGAAAAACTGATGCAAATATTGCTTTTAGTTTTTTTGCTCTCTTATGCATTTCCTGGCGGGCAAATTCCATTTTACGAGCATTCTTTTCGTCTTCTTCTTTAGGGGTTATTAAAAAACCGACTTTTGACCCGAGCTCCCTTTCTAACTTCTCTTCACTTAAACCTTCTTCTATATCCGCCTCGTATTCTTCTCCCTTCGGTCTGTGTACTTTTCCTTTTTTAGCTTTCTCTTCTTTTTGTTTTTTATCTTTCTCTTTTTCGCCCTTTGAAGCACCATGATGTGACATGTCATTATCTCCTACCAAATAGACTAAATAGCATAGATTTCATTAGTAGAGACAATACTCTATCTAGAGAAGTTCACTTAAAGAGTGTGGATACAACGAAATCTTATTTTAAGGTCGCTTTTTTAAGACTTGAGGGATCGGATTCTTTCAACATTATTGCTTGTTGCTTAAAAGTTCTTTCTGCAAGATAGGAAACCCCACAAAAAGCGGCAAAAGGCAGCAGCATAGGAACTGCCGTGGTACAACACGTTAGTGCAGCTGCAGTAACCCCACTCCCACAGGCAATGCTGCTAGCAAGCCCTACAATACTCGCACCATGCGCATAAATGCTAGGAATAAGATAAGCCCCAATAGGCGCACCAATACTAAGGCATGCTGTATCAAATAATGCTGTAGACACTGTTTTTTCATATTGGTAATTACGCTTAAATCGCGCATGAAGATCAGCATCTTTAAATTCAGGATAAAGTCTTTTAAAGCTATCTAATTTTGTTTTAACAAAATGCTTTTGTTCCGTCGATAAGGGAAAGGTTTCAAAGTAACCTTTCCAATGTCTGGCTATCGAAGCGCGAAGATCTGGATGTTGTTTTACAAAATTGCTGCTTGCTTCAAAATATAAAGGACTATTTGTCAGATCTTTCAATATGGATTTTGCAATTTGAGGGTTATTTTTTCCTAATGTAAAAATATCTTCCAAAGGTAATGATACACACTTTTGAATAAAAGAAGACACATATAAATAATTTTGCTCCGCGCCACTTTGCTCTAACAAATCAAAACTGAAGCTAGATTTCATAAAGGGATCGGAAAAACGATTGATGAGTAAATAACGTCGAATTAAGGCGATGAGGACTTCACGAAACCAATTTTCATTTTTCCCTAAGGTAAACAACTGCGGCTTTTCAATACTGCTCAAAAAAAAGAGATCACGCAACATTTCTTGTCTAAGTATTAACAACAGCTCTTGATTTCCTTCATCTATCAGTCGTAACTGATAAGAAGAAATCTGAGGAATATTGCGCCAAATGGTTTTTATATGTCTGGGAGTTAATTTTGTTTTCAGCGTCTTAAGTGTATTATCAAGAAGCGTTTTGTCATTCGTCATTGTCTGTTTAATTGATAAAAATAATCCTCCTAGCATATAGCAAGCGCTTAAAGGATCATCTTCAAGCGTTTGAAAAAAAGACCCACTAATTATTTTGCATTGCTTCTTAATTTTATTTTTCTTAAACACAGAAGCTTCTCTTTGTTATAGAATGAGAGAACTGTGATTTCTTTAGTGATTCTGCCGCACAAGAGCCTTGACGCTGCCTTGCAGATAATTGATGCACAATAATAGGTTGATTGAAATCTTGATTCATATATCGGGAAAGCAATCTGCCTGAATCTAGGCCGCAACGCTTACAATATTTCAAAAAATCTTCCATCTGTTTATTTTGGCGTTGGTTGAATTGCGGATGTTGTGCGATATATTCAGCAAAATCAAATGACTGCACTTGGAGTAATCTTGGATTATGAAACATTTCAGTATCAAATTTATCCAATAGGGGATCCTTGGCGTTTGCAAGATGATTTAGGATCCAATCTAACCGTTTTTTAGCGATTTGTTCAATCATGAATTTTTTCTGATGTGTCGGAATGAGCTTTAATAGCCTATAAGCTAAACTATTTTCACCTTGATAGGCTTCAAAATATTGTCTAACAATATTTCGTCTTTTCACATTTTCTGTTTCAGCAAGATATCCATGAATGTCTGCGCCATCTAACAATTCATGATAACGACAAAGCTGCTCTTCTGAAAAACTATTTAAATGTGGATTGGCCCCCTCTTTCTTGGTTTTGCTCAACATCTCGGCCAAATCGCGCTCAGCGTTTGCTATCTCTTGACGATGAGTCTGATACCATTCACGAATTTGCTTTTTCTGGGTACTTGATAGCAAATGAGCCTGAGAAATTCTTTGCGGCAGTGTTTTAAAAATTTGTGCTTGCATAGCATCGATATTCTGCGATGCATGTTCGGGATCAAGGAAAGTAATACTCTCTTTAAACTGTTTTTGAGTAAGCGTAGATGTTCCATCGATTAATAAATCGATTACTTTTTGAATCAGTAATTTTTTCTTTGGATCAGGTGTGTAGGCGTGGAGGAGGGTTTTCCACCCATTTAATGCCTCATTTCGCATTTCATACCCACCGTAAGGTTGCTTCAACATATTTTCACGAAGAGGAATTAAGAGTTTATGCTTACCCATTTGGGTAAACCATTTTTTAATGACATTGTTATTAGCCATAAAGACTTTCAGTGATTTGTCATCTCCATAACAACGAACAAATTTTTCCACTTGCTCGATTTGACCCAATGGCAGTTGTGGAACTAAATTTTTTTGTTCGTAAGAACGGCACATCAATATTATCTCATCACCGATATGTTGAGCGATATCATTTGCCATACGTTTAAGATGCGTATTAATCCGCTTTTCTTGCGTTTGCATCTCAAGCGTCATGCTACAGATAGCAGCATGAATAGAGCCTTTACATAAAAATTTTTCTAGCGGCGTATAATGATTTAATTTTTCAACACTATTTTTTATTTCGGTTTGATAGTCTTCAATTTTATCCATCAGCTCTTGAATATCAAAATGTGATATATCGACGACACTTTGACTCAGTTGATTCGCAATCAGTAATTCGTTTTTCTCTATCGAGATCAACGCCCCCAAGATTTGCTGCTTTTTAGCAGAGCCTAAAAAATCAAGTAAAAAACCACCTAATTTCGTAAAAGCCTGCGCTGCTATATACCATATAGGAGCAATTCCTACCGTGTAAAATAAGACGCTATTAAAAGTGCTAATACTTGCTGCACTAAAAAAGAGTGCAAGCATGGGCGCCATTATCTGTGCCAAGTAAAAATAGACTAAAAAACTTGCCAGAAAATAAAGACCATAGCGCAATACCCATAATTTTCGCAAAGGAGTCAACACTCCCCATTCTTCTAGATTTTCTCGTATACGACGTAAGGCTTCTATATCAACCGAGCGAATTCTAAAAAGTGGTTTTACAGAAAATAATGAATTTTTAAATCCTCCTATTTCAAGCTTTTGCAGCAGCTCGTTTACAAAATGTGTTGTACGATTGAGTTTTTCTTTTATTTTTGCCGCCTGGTAAAGTGCTTGGCGAGGCAGCCTATCCACTGGAGCCAGTACCTTTTTTTGCAAAATATCTTTACTGATCCCTGAAGCACGTAAAAGATCGTAAATCAGGATCCTACGATCACCATTGAGGCACATCTCGCGATTTGCGGGTGCTTTGAGGGGCTGCTCTAAAACATCTAGGCTATTTATCTTGCTGCAAAGTACAGCAATCACATCATCCGTTTGCGGCGGAGCCTCTAATGATTCGTAGGCCTCACACCTTAGTAACAGTGCATCATGAATAGCTTTCTTTAAATTTTTAAGACGCGTCAAATTTTGTTGTGTCTTGGCAATAATCTGCTCTAAAGACTCTTTATACCAATGAGGGCGCCATTGATTATTATTCTCATAGCTTGCCCTTTCATATTGTAATTCTGCCTCTATATGTTGATACCATTGTTCAAGCGGTAATATTTCTTCTAGCAATGTATTCAATAATTGCTTTGAGTTGAGATGGGCAAAAGGCTTAATTTTTAACCAATAAGCTTGTATTGATTTTACTTCCTCAAGATTATCAATGCTTTTGAGCTTTAGCCAAAAGGAAGGCGAATCTAATTCTTTTAAAAATGGTTCGCGTGCTTTACATGCATTTCTGATTGCCTGTATATGAGCAGAAATCGTTGTGGGTTGTAAGGTATGAAATCGCCAACGGAAAAAAAATTCCTTGGCAGAAGTGCTAAATTCCGTCGGTAAATTTTTTTCCATAAGTACCTCTTTCATAAAAATAGATCTTAGGAAAGATAAAGAAGCTATTCAAACCACTGGTTGACTAAAAATCTTTGGTGTCTACTCTTTTCAGTTTCTTTTGCTTCTTCTTGTCGCCTCACCTAAAATTAAGCTAGTTCAAGTATATACCGCTCTTACCTGAAGATACGGTTTTTCGGTTTTTGTATGAGCAGAGGTATATCTGGTTTATATGCTGCGCGAAAGCTCAGCTTTCGCTTGCACCAAAGGGAGAAAACCGCGATTATCTCCCTTTGGAAACCCTCATCGCGTAGGGTCGCACTTCTTCGATGCTTCGCATCGTGAAGCGCAATCGGTATATATTCATCGAAACTAGTTTTGGTTAGGCACCAAGCCATGTTAAAACCGCTTTTCTCTTCTCTATTTTTGTCCTGTTTTTTTGCAATCTGCCATGCTGAGCCACCAAGCAATCAACCATCATCTGTGAGTCAGCCTAATATGGAAAAAATGGCTCATGATATGCAAGAATTGCAAAAAATGAGCGACAGCATGCAGCGTATTAATGCTTTATTTTCTACCTGTAAAATGCAATCTGATTGCATTTTATCAGGACTACGAGACATGAATGCCAAAGAAAAAGATCCTGTCGCTAAAATCATGTTAGAGGAATTTGAAAAACAGCAACAAATAACAATGCAGTCCTTTGAAGCCTGTTTTGAGCAAGAAAAACTAGAGGTAATGACCGCGATTTCTCTTTGCGTGAAAAACTCCTCCGTTCCAATGCCACATCAATGTATTGAATCAACCCTTTTATCTCTGATTGAAAAGGGAAACACCTTCGCTGGAATGACCCTTATTCAATTCTACAAAGAGCAGAATAATCCAAGAAAAGCTGCAGAATGGGAACAAAAATTGAGTAGTTCGCAAAATTGGAATAATGAGTCATTAAAAAAATGTTTTGAGGATAAAAAATAGGAATAAAGAAGGATAGGTTATAACCCATATCCTTCTTTATAAAAAAGCAGCACTCTAAACCGAAGAATTAGTCTTCGTTATGTGAGTGGGTGTCAGCTTTAGTATCAGTAGCAGTGTTGTTCGTGGTGGTGGAAGCATCGCTACCTTGAACATGTGAAGAAGTGTTTGACATATCTTGTTTCATGTCTTCAACTTTCTTTTCTGCGTCAGTAGCAGCATTACTTGTTGCATCTTGAGCAGCAGCAGGAGCATTTTGATCAGCAGCTAAAGTGGTGGGCTCTTCATTCATGCTATGAGGAGTTCCTGCAGGTGCAGCTGGTTGTGAACCGTGAGCTGGTTGCGTAGCGGTAGTGCCTTCGCCTGCTTTCTTTTCGTCTTTACCTTCATGCTTGGAGCATGCGGTTAATGCGACGCAGGTGATCAAGGCAACAAGTAGTTTGGTTTTCATATTTTCTCCCTTAAATTAACTAACTTACTCTTTTAACAATTTGTTAAGAGATTTTTTTGCTATAACATACCTGAGTTGGAAGAGAAAAGAAATGCGTATACTCTTCCTACTTTGCTTTTAGGCTTTATCAGATATCAAATCTCTTTTCCAACGATAGTCACAGTAGATGATTTTTCAGCGAGCCGACAAGTGTTAGAGCAATAGGAGTGTGTATATAACACATGACTATTGTGAAAACACGGAGCCAACAAGCCTAAGGATCCTCTGCGAAGACTATATTTACCACAATAGTGGTATGATTCAGGTTAGTGTACCAGAGGGTTGTGTTGTGTACGATGCTCTTATTGTAGTCAATGGCGAAATCCCTAGTCTTAAATTTTGGCAAGGGCTCCTCTATCGCACAATTATTTGCACCGATGGCGCAGCCAATACCCTTCGGGATTTTTCAATTACCCCTGATATCATTATTGGTGACATGGATTCTATCTCTGATAGCCCCCTAAATGCTACAGCGATGGAAGGCCTGAAAGAACATTTTTCTACAGCCACAATTCACCATTTGAGCGAGCAACACTCTACCGATTTTGAAAAAGCATTAAATTACGCTTTGCAACAGCAGTATAAACGCATTCTATGCTTAGGCATTTTAGGCAAGTCTGCTGACCATGGGCTATATAACTTAAATTTGCTCAATCGTTATAGCCAGCATATGGAAATAATGGCCCTCAATACATTTGAAGACTCTCGTCAGTGGATTTTTCGTCTTGGGCAAAATATGCGCATACACACTAAAAAACACAATATTGTTTCCTTTTTCCCTTTCCCTGAAGCTACTCTCAGCAGTCAGGGGCTTATCTGGGAATTATCTTCAACTTTGCTTACTCAAAGTGGTAAGGGAGCTATTAGGAACCGTGCTAATGCGGAAAGTCTCGTTCTTAGCTGCCAAGGAGACTGTTTATGCTTTCTTATTTCAGAGGAAATCCCCCAATTAGTGACAACAAAATCATAACCATTTGTTTTTTAAAAAAATTTGGAAAATAGCAAAAAATTGCTTCCTGACACACGCACCTTCTAGGCCGATACGTACCTACCTACAGGTAGAAAAAAGCAGCATAATATGGTAAAGTGAGCTAATCTTCTAAATATATAGCTCCTTAACGGAGGTTTTAAAATGGTAGCTCAAACTTGGGATGAATATTCCAGACAGTATAAACAGCTGGTTAACAATATCGCAACGGCTTTAAATGACCGTTTTCACTTCGATACGGCAGCCGATCGCAGTATTAGCTCAAAAGATTTTAATAATGCTGTAGACAGCATCATTAATTCTCATGAAGGCATTCAACAACAATTCCGATCATTGTTGAATGATGCCAGCAAAATGATTAGCCAAATGAATGTTCCCCGCGCAGATGGCTTTACGAGCAAACAGCTCAATCAACAAAAAGGCGCAGAGGTTTCAGAAAAGGAACGCGAAGTACCCGAATGGGCAAAATCGCTAATGGATAATGCACCTCCTGGAGAATCGCCGCTTATTCAAAACGCTGATACGCCCAATGCATCAGCAGATAACAAAGCAGAAAATAGAGCGGAGAATAGTAAAAAACTAAAATTAACTCCCGGAATGGAGTTAAAATTACAGAATGCACCCAAACTTACGGCTGCGTTGAAAAAAGATCTCGAGGTTCAATACACCCCGAAAATCAAACCCTCTTCTCCGTTTTGAGGTAAAAACATAACAGGAGTTTCACAATGTCCCTTTCAAAGGAAATTTTAGAGGGAACAGTTGAAGGAGTCGAAAGACTCCTTCAACAAGGGGCTCCTGTTAATATCATGGATGAGTATGGTTTTACCCCATTGATTCATGCCACTGCGACAAATCGCCTCGATTTAGTTGCACTTTTACTCAAACACAATGCAAGCCCCGATTTGGTCGATTTCACTGGTTCAAATGCACTGCATTGGGCGGTCGATAACGATAATATTGAAATTGCTAAGCTTCTCTTAAAATATGGCGCCAATGCAAATGCCTATACAGGCAGTGGTCAGCCAGCACTTTTTTACCCCTTGCTTCGCAAAGATCAAGAATTAGTTAAATTGCTGGTCAGCCATGGCGCAAAAATGGATTTTGCCAAAGATTTTGTCAATGCTAAGCTCATTGGGCATCGATTTGAGCTGCAGGGTAGATCTGATGTCGTAACAGCTGAAGGACTATTTATTTCAATAGACTTAGAAGGATTTTATTTAGAATTTACGCTTGCCTTAATCCGAGAATCATTAGAACGCTTTATCAATAGCTATATAGCTCATCGAATGGATATCCATTCTGATGAATTAAAAACCATTATTAAATCTTTTGAAAATGCCTCCAGATTACGTGAGTTTAAACACTTTAGTAAAAATGTTGAGCAAAATAAAGAAACGATATACCAGTTCATGAAAATGGATTTGTTATTATTACCAGTTTCTTACAAAGGCCATGCCATTAATTTCATCAAACATGGTAAATTCTTGGCAAAATGTGACCGCGGGGTGCAAAAAATGACGGATCCTATCGTTATTAACACCATCAACTCCCCTATTCGTTTAAACCAAGAATTCTATATGAAATTACTCTATGAAAAGCATACCGAAAAATATATAAAATATGATGTAGTCAAATTCTTAGGACTCGATCCTTTCGCTAAGCTACCCATTAAACACCAAATTACCGGCAACTGTTCTTGGGCAAATACAGAATCTTCAGTACCCACCATGCTGTACATGTTGTTGTACGATAAAATGAAAGATAAAAGCAAAGTCGACGCGCTTTTAAGTGAAATTATGTATTTTTACAATACATGGCTTGAGTGGGATAAAGATCGTGCCCTAGAAGATTGGTTACTCGATTTTGAAACGATTTCTTTTCAAAGACAAAAGTCCAAGGCTTCCTTGATTGGCGCTGTTCTTTTTCAGGCCTGTAACCCCAATAAAACAGCAGATGTTAATCGGGCAAAGAGGATCTTGAAAATTCTCATCCGCAAGGAATTTCAATATATTGTGCGCAGCTATGCCAATATTTTTGTTCGGGGGCACAGAACAGCTGAAGGACAAAAATTTCAACGTATCATTGAAATATGTGGATATAAATTATCGCAATTTTCTAATTAAGTAATAGTTATGAGCACTGCAGACATTCTTTATCTTTTCGCCTTATTCATTAGTCTGCTAATGTTTTTCCCTATTGTTAAAAAAATATTTCTTAACTGGCGCCGCAAAAAAAAATATACTCAAATATTGAAAACGCTCAATGCTTTATTTGCCGATGTTAATCCTTTTCAAATATCGAAAGAAGCACGTCAACACATTAAAGTTCCTACCAGTGATCTGCATTACGGAGAAATTGATACCTGTGCATTATTAGATTTAATGGATATCGTTAAACCATCAGGTCAAGGATTATTTTACGATCTCGGCTCTGGCAGCGGTAAGACGGCTCTGGCTGTTAAATTAAAGCACCCCACGTTAGTCGTGAAGGGCATTGAGCTTGTTCCTGCATTACATGCTATAGCAGAACAAAAATTGTTTGAATATCTCGAAAAGGAAACCTTAGATGCAAAGCGCTTTGGCCTCTCCTTTATATGTGATAATCTTTTAAATCAGAACTTTTCCGATGCGGATATTATCTTTATTAACGCTACGGCTTATTCGGCGAATACTTGGGAGCAAATTTTATACAAACTGGTACAATTAAAACGTGGGGCAAAAATTATTATTACTTCAAAAACATTACCGTCCCCCACCTTTACCAAAACATACCAAGGAATGGAATTAATGAGCTGGGGCCTCACCTCCACCTATATTTACGAAAAAATCATTTAAAGGGAATAACGTGGAACAACTAACTATCGTCCAACAAGTGGCTGTTTGGATCCTCCCTATCCTCTTCGCGGTCACCTTACATGAAGCAGCACACGGATTTGTCGCACATAAGCTTGGCGACGATACAGCCTATGTCTTAGGTCGGGTAACTCTCAATCCACTGAAACACATTGATCCGCTTGGAACAATTATTATTCCACTATTACTGATGGTTACAACTGGGTTTGTCTTTGGCTGGGCAAAACCTGTTCCTGTTAATCCAAATAGGTTACGACACCCCAAACGTGACTTTGCCTTAGTAGCACTTGCAGGCCCAACCTCCAATTTCTTAATGGCGATCGCTTGGATGGGACTATTTAAAGTAAGTCTTTTATTAGGTCCGAGCGACATGATTGTGGCCCTAAAGCTGATGTGCCTTGCGGGCGTAGGTATCAACCTTGTATTAATGGTATTAAACTTAATCCCCATTCCTCCTTTAGATGGTAGTCGTTTCATTAACTACCTTCTTCCTGCTCCATGGGATGAGCGCTTCAATAAAATTGCCCCATTTGGGATCTTCATTATCCTGATACTTATTATGACTGGATTGCTTTCACAGATAATGATGCCCGGCGTGAGTTTTCTTCAAAAATTATTACTAGGCATATTTAATATCCATTAAATATGCGTACATACACCCAAGGAAAATCTTCTTTTCGAGGATTCTCCTTGGAAATCCCTCTCTTGCCATAGCTTTTACGACTTACACCGTTTATCATTTGCGTCCTAAGCATGCGTCGCTTGCTCGTAGTACAGAGTCCACGCTTATGTTAACTTACTAACCATCTCAGGTAATCACGGTGACAGTGCCCCTATGAATAAGCCCATTTACCCTCAAGATTATTCTTTTAAATTGTCTGATTGTTTACTAGGTGCGCAAACACTTTTCATTGCTTTTGGCGCCACCGTCATGGTTCCCCTCTTAACCGGCATGGATCCCAGCGTTGCTTTATTAACCGCGGGATTAGGAACATTAATATTCCAATTTTTAACTAAAGGCCAAATCCCAGTATTTCTTGGCTCTTCATTTGCTTTCGTTCCTGCAACCATTTACGGCATTCAGACGTGGGGGCTTCCTGCAACACTCTTTGGACTTGCCGCATGCGGTGTGGTCTACTTTCTCATGAGTTTGCTTGTCTACGTTCGTAGCCAAGAATTCGTCAATCGTTTATTCCCTACGCTTATCACAGGCCCCATTATTATGAACATTGGCCTTGTGCTCGCGCCTGTGGCAATTAACATGGCTATGGGGAAAACGGGAGACGGTAAAGTTGTCCTCATTGAAGAACATACTGCTCTTATTATTTCAGGACTCGCATTAACGGCAACGATTTTGACACGACTTTTTGGCAAAGGTCGAGTCCAATTGATCCCAATTTTGGTCGGTATCGTTGTCGGTTACATTACAAGCTTATGGCTAGGCGTCGTTGATTTTACAAAAGTGCAACAAGCTACCTGGTTTGTAATGCCCAATTTTACCTTACCAAGCGTAAATTGGCAGGCAGCCTTATTGATGATCCCTATTGCAGCGGTTTCTGCAATTGAACATATCGGTGATGTGGTTGCTATTGGCGGTATTACAAGACGTAATTATGTACGTTATCCCGGACTACACAGAAGTCTCTTAGGCGATGGCGTGGCAACAATGGTAGCATCTTCCATGGGCGGACCTCCTAGCATTACCTATGCTGAAGTGACTGCAGGTGTTGCCATCACCAAAACCTATAACCCCGGTATTATGACCTGGGCCAGCATAGTCGCTATTTTATTGGCGTTCGTTGGAAAAGTGGGTGTATTTTTACAAACCATCCCTTCTCCTGTCATGGGTGGAGTGCTTATCCTTTTATTTGGTGCGATTACCGTAACGGGGCTTCATCTCTTGATGCAAGGTCAGCAAGATCTCATGAGCCCACGCAATATGACTATCGTCGGCATTGTGCTCGTTATCCCCGTCGGTGGCTTAACCCTGGGTGCAGGTAATTTTGCTATCAGTGGAATAGGTTTAGGCGGTTTAATCGGTGTGTTATTGAATCTTCTCTTACCCGAACCAAACAAAGAGTCTAAAACAGCAGCGCTGGCATCATAAAAAAAGGCCTCTTAAGAGGCCTTTTTTTTCACTAGATTAATCATGTGCATGATTGTTATTACTTCTCATTCCACTACCACTACGCGTAGTATGCCCAGGACCATGATCTTGTAAAACACTTGGCTCAGTTCTATCAATGGTCGCTTGGAAAGTCGTTTTTTCTAACTGCGCCATGCAATAATAGTCATCTGTCCTACAACCTTGCACCCAAACGCCAGGTCTATTCGGTTGGATGTCATAACCTCGATTGAGGTATTCATTGTATTCCCCCTCATTGGTTCTATAATCTCTAGAGTCGTTGTTAGCTCTATAATGTCTGAACATTTGAGAGTCGGCTAACGCGTTAACAGAATAAAACAGACATCCTGTAAAAATAACGAGTACCTTTTTAATCATCATATTGCCCTCTGAAACAAACTCGTTCCCCGAAGGGTAATATCGTCCAACAGAGTGATTTACTAAACAGCGTAGAATTAGGTATAAAGGAATTTGAGTGGCGCACAAATGCCTACGACGATCCCAATCTCGAAAGGATCCGCTGATACCTCCTACACGGATAAAGAGCTGAATAAAAATAATGATGACTTGGATAACCGAACCACAAGCTTGGATAGCTTTACTTACCCTCACCTCATTAGAAATCGTGCTGGGTATTGATAACATTATTATGCTTACCATACTTGTTGGGCGATTACCGGAAAGACAAAGACAATCAGGTCGAATAATTGGACTCGCCCTAGCCATGGGCACGCGACTTCTTTTACTCTTTTCTTTAGTCTGGATAATGCATCTCACGGCTCCTTTATTTACAATTTTTTCAATGGAAATCTCAGGTCGTGACATCATCCTCATTGCCGGTGGGTTATTCCTTATTGCCAAAAGCACCCACGAAATTCATCAAAGCCTCGAAGGCGATGCAACAGAAGAAGATGCCATTAGGCGGGTAAACTACAAAGCAAATTTTGCAAGCATTGTCATCCAAATTGCCATCATGGATATTGTCTTCTCCTTAGATTCTGTCATTACAGCGGTCGGTCTTGCCAACCAATTATCTATTATGGTAATAGCCATTATTATCGCCGTTATCGTGATGATGGCAGCAGCGAAATCTATCGGGGATTTTGTTGATAACCACCCCACTGTTAAAATGCTTGCCTTAAGTTTTTTAATTTTAATCGGCGTCGCCCTACTTGGGGAAGGTCTCGACATGCATATTCCTAAAGGGTATATCTATTTTGCAATGGCTTATACTGTGGTTGTTGAGATGCTCAATTTACGTCTAAGAAATAAAGGGAAAAAGAAAGCGTCGTAGGATTGCAATATCTTATTTTGTTTTCTTTTTCGTAGAATGAGGTTTATGTTGAGCAGAAAGAGGATGCTTTAATCCCTCCTTCTGAAGACTGCGATGAGTTCTATGAGCAGGTAGTATTTCTTTTCTTTCTGATCCTCGTTTCTTTTCTTGTTGTTGTTCTTGTTCTTGTTCTTTTGGTAATAAAACAGCAATCGCTGGATAAGATTTTGCTAAGGTTCTCGTTTTATCATCTACTTTTGCACCATATGACAATAACACAGAAACAATATCTTCTCGATTGTTTAAAATTGCATAGGTTAATGCGGTATTTCCATTAGCATCTTGGTGATTGATAATATGCTTGTCCCGCTTTAAAATCTTCAACAATAATTCACTTTCAACCCCCATCATAATGGCATGCATAACAATTGTTCTGCCATGATCATCTACTTGGTGTAATTTATTAGCATTTAATTTAGAAAATAAATCTAGCGATATTAGCTCTTTATTTTCATAATGCGACAAAAGCCTGTTGGTTTCTTTTAAGGTAAAAAAATCTCTAAAATGAGAAAACACCTTTTCTTTTAAAGAGTGTAACTGCTGCAAATCTTGATTTTCATCCGTAAATTCCTTTTCTTTTCCTTTAGTTGTATTTGGTTGAATCTTTTTAAGATCTCCCTCAATAAAATCAAAAAGTTTATTCATGTTTTGATATATCTTAAAATATATCTTCTGTTCCGTCATTTTTGTTTTTCTTAGGGCTCTAATTTCCTTTGATAGTTCTTCATATCGTGGGTTATCCATTTTTTTAAGAAAATGCGCAACCGCTTTAAGATCTTTATGTAATTTATCCTGCATTTCACCTTCATGAAATTTCTTTTTATCTTGTTTCATCCATAAATTTAACTGTGCCACTTGTTTCTTTTGATATTGATCATAATCGTCAACATCAAAGCTATGCTGTTTATTTTTTCGAAAATTTTCTGCTATTTCTTTTGCATCCTTTACCGCATCATCAGTACCATGAACGTAGAAAAAATTGGCGTTTTTATAGTTATCTCCTGCAAGAATAAAAGCTCCTCCTTGACCTAATGTCACCGCAGACTGATCAGCACAATACAATTCCAAATTAAATGCAGTAGAAACCAATTTATTCTTTTCTCTCACTTTTCGTTCGCGCTCTGGCTCTTTTCTCTCTACATTTTTTGCAACAATTTTCAAATCATCTTTATGGTACCCATATCGAACAAACATCAGGAATTGACCCCATTCCTCTAATGCTTCTCGTTGAAGATGCTGATCTGACATTTGCAAAATACGATCAGGAATTTCTCCCGAAATAAAATATCTCAGCCGCTTCTTTGCATCAGGATTGTTTGAAAAAGTATAAAATCTTGGGAAATAAGGTTTATCCCAACCGAGCTCTTGCAATCTTGCAAAATGCTTCGGCTCAAATTTGTAATTTCCTCTTCTAACTGGCACACCTTTTTTTAAATGTAAAGAAACCGTACCAGATGCTCCCTGACGCGGTTGATAATTCATTTTGTTGTAATGGATTTTTTTGTGATCAGGTTGCGTTTCATTTAATAATGCTACAGAGGAATGCTTGGCCCCATCTGCCGCAATAAAATCGCGAAAATAAATTTCCTCATGGAGCCCTTTTTGCTTATCGTAAAGCTTCAAAATTTGGTTTGAAGGATCGATCTCAGTTATGTTATACCCCCCTCTTAGGATCCTTATCTTTTGGCTTTTTTTATTTTTTTCACTAAGATGCTGTAGTTTTCGTATTAAAAACGTCTGGATATCTTTTAACTGTGCAATACATCTAATTTCTTGAGCATCAGGTTCGCGTCGTAATTTTTTTTCAAAAAATTCTTGATCAAGTGGATCGTTTCGATCTCTTAAGTCTAAAAGAAACTGGAAAGTACCAGCATCAATCTTCACCTCCATGATTCGTGAAAATGATTCACGTGGCTCAATGACGACGAGCGAATGTCCCATTTTGGCCAGTTCAATTGCTGAAGCTAAACCAGCTGGTCCCATTCCAGCGATAACAATAGGACGCTGATTGAGATCTGGTTCTAACATTTCTATATCCTTTGCAAAGCGCTAATATTCCATTATAAGACCCATATTTAAGGAAAAGAGTTCATTAGTAACTTTATAACCTAACACAGCACATTGATCTCCAAATGAAAAGCATTACCAATACGTGCAAATGCAACCACGTAAGGCGGAACAAACTTGATATCTTTGCTGTCTATAAAAATAAACCATCATGAGCGATTTTCTATACTTTTTAAGATGACAAACGATTTTTCCTTGTACCTAAGCTGAACAAAAAAATGAGTCCGCATGAGCGAAGAAAAACAATACCCTGAATTTGAGCAACAACACATTGTAACGCTAAAGGGCGTCTCTAAATGGTCACAATATGACCGAGAGATGCATTTGAAACACAATCGTATTTTACAATCTGGTTATGGTACTCTTTCACCACAACAATATATTGAACTTGCGCTTGTAACTAAAGAAGAATGGCTCACAGATGTGATTTGCCCACAGGTGTCTCATGCCTGTAAATTAAATATTGCAGCCGATCTCATTACACAATTTAAAATATCAGCAGAAAATTTAAATGATAAAACTCAACAAATCTTCTTATGGGTAAATGATAACCAACCTGACTTTCTCATTAAAATTGAAAACCAAATAAACCTTCATTTAAAAAACAATCAAGATGAGATAGCAAAAAATGCGCTTCTTAACATGCAAACAAAATACCCTGACTTAGATCCTGACAACAATAGTAAAGTATTACAAGCCTTCCTCACTCTAGAGATAGAACGAGTTAAAAAGAAAATAACACACGATATATTGGGCGAAAAATTACAATCTGTGTATCCATTAGTGATGAATAATGTTGATTTAAAATATAAATCCGTACATAAAGCCGGCACCAATAATGATTATTCTTTTTTAGGCGCAGCTGGCAGCGGAAAAAGTACTATTACTCGACAATTTTTAAATGAAGAAGAAAAATTAGATTATGTGGTTTTAGCAACGGATGATTATAGAGGCGTCAGCTTAGATGAAACGCATGATCAGATAATAACAGATCAAATCTTTATTCGAACTCAAGATAGCGCCTACTCCATTAAAGAATTGGTGCAACATCGAATAGAAGCCAAGAAGACAAGACCGAATGTTATCTTAGATTGCGTTTCATTAGAGTCCTGGCATAAAAAATTACTCGCTGGAAATAGCCATACAGTCTCGGCAGTTGCTTGTTTGAATGATATCAGTCTGGTACCTGGACGTGCTTATTTACGTGCCTTAGACGAAAAAAGTGGTCCTGCAGATAAAGGGCGTCATGTTCACACCCCCAGTTTGCTCAGCGGGCATGCTTCTGCGAGCGCACGTTTATTGACAAGTATTCCTCCTTTAGTGCGTACCACCTTATATGATACCAATGTGGCAAAAGGGCAGCAGCCAGATATTATGGGCTATATAGATACGACCGATGGTAAACATCAAATAGAGGTTATATCCCTTGCAAAGTTTAGTGAATTTTTGGCAAAAGCCAATGCCAATGTAGAAGCAACATTTAAGGGAGAATTATATAGAGATCTTAAAAAGGAAATGTATCGATTCACTTTTGATCCTCAATACCAAGCGGCAGAGCTTCTTAAACTTATCAAAGCATCACCAGAAACTGACAATTTTGATGTAATTCTCAACGATACAAATGGCAATACTTATGCAAAAATCAAGTTCGAAAAAAATGAATTAAAACTAGAGGTAATAGATACTAGTGCTTTTCTTGACGTGCTCAACAACAATGACAACAATAGTAAAATTTTGAAGAATATTGCAATGCAGATACACTGGAAAGATATGGATAAAGCAAGAGAAAATTCGCGTATTTTAGGTAAATCAACTGCAGAAAAAGTTGCAATCACATCGCTTGTACCTCAGATAGGATACATTCCATCAAAAGAAAGGGCAGGAAGTAAGAATAATTTTCGAATCATATCACCTCCCACTCCCTCTTCCAAAACTACATCAAAAGGTAATATCAAAAATGGTCCATTGACGGCCTTTTTTAATAGTGCAAGTAGCTATAGTGTACACTTTTCTCCAAAAACGAGTGACAAAGAAGAAAAAAGAGAAAATGTAGTTAATACGTCAGCGCCGAATAAAAGGAAAGATTTAAAAAATTGAATTTACTAAAATAACAGTTCTTATAACCGTTATCAGTCTCCATTAGCGACTGATAAAATACAATGCAAGCCCTATCAACCCAACAATAAAAAGTCCTTTTACAACAGGAACAATAGCACCAATATAGGGTCTACCTGTCAGATAATGAATTTTGCGGTTGGCGAATTTATTCGTATCATCAAGCTGGTAGGATTTTTGATAGTGGAACAAAGCTTTGGGTATGTTTTTTTGTTTCTCATATATCATAGCAGCATTATTATGTGGAGCCGCTTTATCTCCAAATACCTCAAGAGAACGAAGATATAACGCTAAGGCTTTATCATTCTCATTTTGAGTCTGATAAAAAATCCCCATCATATTATAAACGTCATCTCCCATATTCGCAGGATATACATTTTCAGCGACTTTATCAAGTTCCTGTTTCACATCTTCAACATGAACTTTTTCAGCCAGCGGTAATAATTCTAATATTCGTTCATGAACAATTGCATAAGCGTTGGGATCCCATCGGCTTAATTTTACAAAGGCTAGCAATGACTTTAAAGTAAAGCGATAGCCGCTGGTTAAGAATTCATCAAAAAAATAGCAATAATCTTCAGGCCCCATATCGGCGACAAATGCTTTAAAACAAGCCGTGGTTTCAATCAATCGGGAAAATGGCGTTCCCATACTATACAAATTAACTTTAAAATTATTCGCATTCTCAGTTAAAAGATAGTCCCCGCCCTGTTTTTTCAAATATTCGCCGATAGCATGAAAATTTACCAAAAACGAATAACAACCATCGTAGGTAACACGGTAATTCTCGCCCATCAAGGTGAAATGCCAAGGGATAGAGACGCCCTTATCCCCTGAAATCATAAAAAAATTACTTTTTGTCAGTGCATTCATGTTATCGCAAAATTGCATGGCACCAAGCGGCATCATAATCATGGCATTTTCATCTTTGAATAAGGGCGGATAGGCTGCCAAAATCTCATTCAAAATTGGATTTTCATAATAATGCTCAGGTTCAATAATACTTTTGTGAAAATCAAAGCGTAATTCTTTTAAATGCAATGCTTTTTGCGTATCAAAATTTTTATATCGACTACGTAAGGCTAATTGAATTTCATGAAGCTTATCTTTTTCATATTCAAAGGCATCTTGCTTAATACAATCGAAGGTGTAGTTAGAAATGATAATAAGTGGTGTTTTACTCTGAAGCTCAGAGTATTTCTTCTGCCCAATGATGAGTTGAATATCTTTATCTTCTTCAACATTGAAATGAGCAAAATCCATCTCTTGTCGCTGGATATAGGGTTGAAAACAAGGATTTTCTCGACAAAATTCAATATTTTTTTCAGTGACATCTGAAAAAATATAGCAAAACTTTTGAGCCTCAAGTCCATATTCAGTTAATAGCGATTTGAGCGATTTGAGGAAATAAAAACTAAATTTCCCTGGCCCACTTCCTACTTCTAAAAGATAAAAAGGTTCTTCAGCATGAAGTGGATTGAGTATTCGCCATTCTTTGATGAAATTGACTATAACGAGCGCATAACGATGTCCAATAAAGGCATTACTCGAAATATAAAAAGGGACTTCTTCCTTCCATGCTTGAATGCCCATGGAAGCAAAATAGTTTCGTTGAATTTCCCATAGCTTAGAATGTGAAAGCCGAACGTGCGATTCAATCAGCTTCGGATCTGCTTCTGTCATCCGTGACCCTCTCTTCGAGATGCTTAAAATCCCACCACTTTTTGTCCATCAACTGACTAGGTTTTATTTGTTGCAAAGCACTTAACATATTACTTGGTACTTTGGGGTTTTCAGCCGCTAAACTCTCAATGAGCTTTCGCATTTTTTTTCTGACTAAATTTTCCTGAGAACCACATAAGTTACAAGGAATAATAGGGAACTGCTTCAGTTTAGCATATTCGATGATATCTTTTTCTTGGCAGTAACTTAAAGGTCTAATCACAATGTGGCGCTGATTGTCACTGAGCAGCTTAGGAGGCATGGAGCGTATTTCTCCATTATAGAAAATGGACATCAACAAAGAAGTAATAAGATCGTCGCGATGGTGTCCTAAGGCAATTTTATTATAGCCATGCTGTTCTGCGTAGGTATAAATGATCCCTCTTCTAAGTCTTGAGCATAAGCTGCAATAGGTGCTCCCTTCTGGGATCTTCTCTTTGACAATCGAATACGTGTCTTTGGTAATCACTTCAAATGGAATATTGTTGGCTTGCATATAATCTCGCAGACCTTGATCATTCCACCCAGGTTGGGATTGATCTAGAGTGAAGGCCAACAGATCAAATTTTACCTTGGTTCTTTTACGCATATTCTCCAATAAGCTAACCATGGTAAACGAATCTTTGCCGCCAGAAACACAAACTAAAACACGATCATTTTTTTTAATCATGTCAAAATCAGCAATTGCTCTGCCCATATAGTGCAAAAGCTTTTTCTCAAGTTTTTGAAATTTCTTTGCTGCGGCAACGGCATCAATGGTTTCTGTGGCGGGCGAATTTTCAGCCCATTTAAGCTCTTGCATGGTAAAACTCTGTCAATCATCCAATTATGGGCGTATACCCCATTCACTAAGAGCGGTATATTACCACAGCAAGAGAAACGCTCACAGCAGTCGATTTTAAGCTAGGTGCCATCCTCTAGCAACAGAAGTGTATGAAGAATACATCACTGTTAAGAGAGAACGGCAAAAGCCTAAAATGTGAATGCAAAGGGTAACTAATGGATCTCTAAACTTCTATTGATCCGGATCACAGGCGGTGATTCCCCCCGTGAAATGATTCTTACCATGTTTTTCTGTATTTCAGCAGCTATTTCCAGGTAAGCTTGTTTATAAGCTTGAGGATAGTTTTCTAGGCCCAAGATAGTGATGATTGTGACCCCGTCTTCCGTCGTTTTAATGATCCCTGCGTTGACATAGCGCTTTTTCATGATATTTTCCTATAAATATCAAATATTTATTGTCTATCACCTCTTACATTGTATGTCATTTACGAAACTAATGTCAATAAACTTAAAAGAGCGCATTCGTGAAGATATACACAGATGCCAATCGTGCCGAAAAAACCTAGGCAAACTACTGTCCTAACACATGCTTGCAAGGAGAACCTTGCTGAGTCACCACTTTGAATAGTTTCTCTGCTAACAAAGAAACGCCACCTGTAGCAAACCCTAGCATTAATGTACTACCCTCTTGGATCAACCCTCTGGCACTTGTTTCTACCTGAGGAGCAGCCAAAGATCCTTTAAGGAAAGCCACATTATCCATAGCACCTACTTCAAGATTCATTTGGCTACGAGGAGAGATATCAAAAATAAAATTCAATCCTTCGGTCCGTAAATCTAGTTTTCCAGAGCCCAAGACATAAAGATCACGTGTTTCTATTCCTATACTTTCCTTTGCCACAGCAATCCCATCTTGGATATTGAAACGCCAAGCAATACATTCTAAGACTGTTTCCTTATTCGTAGGTTTAAGTGCTTTCAACATCGCTGCAAAGACATCAACATATCGTGCATCAATCGCTTTATTAAGCAGGGTCATTTGCTGAATTTGAACCAAAGATTTTCCTGATAAATGTGCCATAAGCTCTGCAACATTTTTTCCTTTACTATTTCCCTTAAATTCTCCACTGATGGTACCGCCTTGCACCTGCAGATCTTTGTCTATTATTTTAAGAAATTCTGCTGCATTAGCGTTTTGAAGTGCAAGATGTCCTTTCGCTTCTACTTCGCCTTGCTCTTTATTTTGAATGTGTAGTTTTCCAGTTAAGTTTCCCTGCGCGAGTTTTCCTTGTGGGCTGATCTCCAACTGGTGATCTTCAAAATTTATCGCTAAATTAGCTTGCATTAAAATAAAATCTTCAAAAACTAGGCGATCGGTTTGAAAATCAAACTTGGCAATAATATCTTTAGGCCACTGGATATCAAACGGTGCGCTAGAGAAGACTCTACCCTCTGGATGGGGGACTTTTGGCATAAAGTCAACTGTCCATGTTTGTGTTTTGAGTTTGCCAAAAACACGCGCCTTCTTTTCCAAGAAGGTATATTTAAAATTGCCTTCCATATTATTTTTTTGTGCCGGATCTTTAATTTTAAAGGTGGCAGCTATTTCTGGTGCGCTTTTCTTCGTGCCCTCTATCATAAAATTGGAGCTCAATTCGCCTAAGCTTATTTTCCCTCGCACTAACCCATTCAGCACACTGTTTTTAAGCTTTAACTTGATGTTCGCGTTAGAGACAGCCAATTTTGGCGATTTGATATTTTTCGCTTGTATGGATATTTCGGCGTTAGTCTGTTTAATCCAATCTGATCGCATCACCTCGCTAAGTGTATCATCTTGATTTTTTTCAAAAGCTTCTGAAATCTTACTCACGTCCCATAGATCGGCTTTCATGCTCGTCGTGATTTTGGTGATTTTATCTTCAAACGAAACACTCATGTTACCTGCAAATGCATTTTCACCCAATTTGATTTTAAATTTAGGAAAGCTCATGCGTAAGTAGGCATTTATCAATTCACCTTCAAAGGAATCAACTTTTATTTTTTGCTTTATTTTATTTTGCTGATAGACAGTAATAAACACATTCTTGGCATCTATCGATTGTATTTTTTTCACATCTGAAATAAGCGAGCGCCAGGTTAATGCAAAGCCTATATAATCTGCCGCAATCACTATCTCTTCAGTACCAACCTTAAGTCTCAAGACGGCTTTATTCAAATTGGCATGCGGTAAAGGAAGAAAATTAATCTCTACAGGTCCATGCAATTCAATTTTCTGACCTGTTTCTTTTTCAAATTGCTGAACGACAATCGTTTTGTACCGCTCTGGATTAGTAGCATAAATGATACCACAAACAATGATAAATAGCGTAGCTAGGATGCTTAATAAAGCAAATAAAAATTTAAGTAAGCCCTTTAAAAAACCCAATTAAACCTCGTTTATTTTTCGCATAACATTTCCATCTGTTGGAACATACATAAACTCATAGCAGTTGATTTTTAGGCTAAGCGCCGAGTTTTCGAGCAACAGGAGTGTATAAAAAATACATGGCTGTTGTGAGAAAACTGCAGCAACAATCCGCCTACGCTGAAAGCTACGGCGGACCTTAGCACTAAGACCCGCCAAAGCCTTGGCAAAGGCGGGCGCCTAAAATTCAAATGCGAAGAGTTTATGGCATGGCAAATGACTGCAATCCTTTTTTATGCGCATTAAAATATTCCGTTGATAATTGTTGCGCCATCCTTAATTGCCTTGCATCCAATAAGTTTGAAATCTCTTCTCTTAACGCAACAGCATCGTCTTTACCGCCAACCGCGGCAAGATGCGCCCAGGCGTATGATTGAACATAATCTCTTTGTACACCTGTTCCAACATAAAACATCGTGGCAAGGCGGTATTGCGAGTAACCATCGCCATTTTGCGAGGCTTTTAAATACCAATCATAAGCCTTTGCATTATCGTTTAGCCCAAAAAGGCCTTCTTCATAAAGCTTACCAAGCTCGCGCTGCGCAGGAACAAATTGCATCTGGGCAGCTTGTGTGATGAATTGAAGCCCTTCTTCAATACTTTGTTGAAAGTTATTTCTGCCATAAAGAAATCCCATTCCTTTCAAATACAATCCTTCTGGTTCACCATTATCAGCAGAATAATTTATCCATTGATTTAAATCTTCTTGATCAAGATCATCTGCTTGATTTTCTCGATTTTCCATGCCATCTCTAAATAAAATCGCAACCCAATTTTTAGCATCCTTTACACCCAGTCTTGCAGATTTTAAAAACCATTTTTTGGCAATAGGTAAATTCTTTTCCACTCCTTGACCATAGTAATACATTTGTCCTAATTTAAATTCTGCCAAGGCATTTCCTTGATCAGCCAGATCGGAAAAAATGTGAAAAGCTTTTTCATAATCCACTTGCGTCCCAATCCCATCAAGATAATAGCTGCCTAAGAGATATTTCGCTTCAGGATTATTGCCCGTTGCCGCTTTATCTGCCCAATAAAAAGCAACTTTGTCATATTGAGGTAAAGAAAATTCAACCAAAATTTTAGCTAGTTTTATTTGTGCGTCTGTAGAGCCCCCATTGGCAGCTAAACGCAGAAATTCAATAGCGGCATGCTTATCTTGTAAAACAGGTTGGCCTTCAAGATATAACGTGGCCAAAGCATATTGTGCAGGATAATAGTTTTTGTCTGCCGCTTGTTTTAGATATTTTCCTGCCGCATCAAGATCTTTTTTCTGACCAAAGCTGCCTAAAGCATGACTCATGCCGACAACATACAACCCTTGAGGATCGCCCTCAGCTGCGGCTTTGTTATACCAAAAATAAGACTGAGAATCATTTTGCGCTAACTGTCCACCGGACTGGTAAAGCTTGGCTAACGCTAACTGAGCAACGACTAAAGATTGCTCTGCCGCTGCTTGTAAAAATTTTTCACCTAAATAACTATTTTGAGCAATTCCATTTCCTTCTAGATACATTAAGCCAAGATAATATTCAGCAACAGGATCATTTTGTTTTGCGCTTAAAGAAAACCACTCCAAAGCTTGTTGCACATTTTGCTTCGTTCCTTGCCCTTTCAAGTAGCACAATCCCAACAAAGCCTGAGCTTGAACATGGTTTGCTTTAGCAGCCTGTTGTAACCACTGAAAGGCTTCAGTCAAATTTTGGCTAACGCCTCGACCTAATAAATAGCTTTGCGCGACCTCATATTGGGCTTCGGTATGCCCATTTTGAGCAGCCAATAAAAGCCAATGCATGCCCTGTTCCCAATTTTCCTCACCCAACTCTCCTAATGCATGCAGCATCCCCACACGCATTTGTGCGTCTTTGTTGTTTGACTTAGCTTGATCTAAACAAATTTGTAATGCAGCACGTGCGCCAACTGAATTAACAAGATCATCGCATAAATGCGGTGAATTGACTGGTGTAGACTGATTATCAGAGTCTGCTGATGCGACCTCATCGTACTTTATTTGCTCTTGCTGTGGATTACACCCCAACAAAGTGCTCAGACATAAGATCACTAGAGGATTACGCAACGCAGCATTCAGATTCATTGATAAAACCCTTTACAAGTATGGATATTAACTCAAATCAATTACTTCACTTCTACTGAATTTACATAGATATATCACAAGACTCAGCCAACAACGTCCAAGAATAAACTGTGAAGAGTAAATTTAGACATCTTCCTTTATATCCAGTAAAATTCCTCTAAAAACCAGATGTAAACATAATGAAACAAACCATTTTAAACAAATTAGGAATGCCACCTTTCAAACCACTACCTGGTATATCGACCGGGCGCATACAAACCATAGCTTCTCTCTACTTTCCTTATAATCCCTTTATCAATAATACGAAGCAACACATTATTCCGCTTTCTGATGGCGATAAAATCGTTTTAGTCGAAAATCGTCCTAAAAATTGGGTAAAATCTTCAAGAATTATTTTGCTGGTTCATGGGCTAAGCGGTTCGCACCTCTCAAAATATTTTATTCGCTTAACCCACTATTTCGTTCGTCATGGCTATTTGGTCATCAGAATGAATTTGAGAGGGTGTGGGGTAGGAAGAGGACTAGCACAACACCTCTATCATAGTGGGCGCAGTGAAGATACCCGCGCCGTGCTTGCCTGGCTAGCAAAACAATTTCCGCAAAGCCCTGTAACGCAAATTGGATTTTCTCTAGGCGCTAATATCACCTTAAAAATGGCCGGTGAACAACAACCTATGGCAAACCTAGATAGTGTCATGGCAATTTCTCCACCATTAGATCTCGCTGCCAGCGTTAAACTTATTTTGAAAAAACAAAACCGGGTTTTTAATGATTATTTCGTCAAAGTTCTATTAAAAGATATACAAATATTACACCAAACTTTTCCACAACTTCCGCCCCTCTCCCTGCCGCCGATTTCAACCTTGTATGAATTTGATGATTTGTACACCGCTCCTCGCAGTGGATTTAAGGATGCCAATGATTACTATACTCGTTGCAGCTCTTGGCAATTTTTAGAAGCGATCACGCTTCCTACCTTTATCTTATATGCCAAAGACGATCCTGTTATCAGCAGGATAAAATTTATGCAATTGCCGCATAAAGAAAATTTTGATGTCCTGATAACCAAACAGGGTGGACATGTAGGATGGTTAGGTTCTACTGATAAATGTTGCTATTATCGATGGATGGATAGGGTCATTTTTGAATGGGTAAACCGCTTTGATCAGAAACACACCCCCTAAAGACATCGTCATAGTACGTGGTTTTTCGACTAGGCATTGCGAGCAAAGCTGCCACAGCAACACTGAAAATTCAAGGACGGGACTATGAGTGAATTTTTAGAAGGTGCAAAATATGTGCTGCAAGGTTTTAAAGCCTACACCCATCCTCGCATCAAACCCTATATCGCTATTCCTTTACTGATTAATTTTATGATATTTGGTGCATTATTTTATCTTGGTGCCGATTACCTTATGGAGAAATTAAGTGTGCTCTCAGTCAGCACATGGCCCTCTTGGCTACAATGGATGGGCGGCATCATTTCCTTTATCAAGGGATTTATTGTCACGACTTTATTGGTGATTTTTTTTGGGATCTGCGCTGTGATTGCAACATTATGCGCTAATTTTATTGCTGCACCTTTTAATGGCTTGCTCAGTGAATCCTATGCCAATGTATTAGGTGCAACCATCCCTACAAGAAGCTTATTAAAAACCGCCGGCGCTTCACTGCTGCGTGAAGGGCAAAAATTCCTTTATTATCTTCCCAGAGGCTTTTTAGTCGGGATCCTAAGTCTTATCTTTTACTTTATTCCTCCTTTTAACCTCCTTACCCCTCTTCTCTTTTATTGGTTTGGCGCATGGATGATGGCTATTCAATACATTGATTATCCTGCTGATAACGCGCATGTATCGTTCGGCGATTTCATCAAAAAGCTTAAACAAAGAAAAATGTTATGCCTAGGGTTTGGTCTTGCTGTTTGTGCAATTAGTAGTATACCTTTTGTTAACTTTTTTGTGTTACCAGCGGCCGTTATTGGTGGGACTCGGTTGTGGTATGAAATTTCTAACGAAATGCCAAAAGAAAATCAGACTGTGCAAAGAATCTAATACACCATACCAATCCCACTCCAAATTTTTATAGAAACATTCTTCTTATCATTGCGAGCGTTATGGATTGCTTCTGCACCATGTGCCTCGCAATGACGAGGAAACGTGTCTATCCAATCCTTAATTTGAATGCAATTGCGATGTTTAACGCACTTAATTTATCTTAGCAAGGCTTCTTTCTTAGTGCGTGGCAATAAATTATCAAAAAAATCCAATCAATTCACTGAAAAAACATGAAAAATGATGTGTGTGCACTAATTAGAGCACATGAACAGGCATCATTGGATCTTTGGAGTTCTGAGTTTTTGGTAATCTCAAAAAATTCTGCCACCCTATTGTTCACAGCAATATTTTGCTTAAAATGCAGTGAAAATTGCTAAGTCTTTTTCTTATTTTATTGCGCTTAAATAAATCAATACAGTAAATTCTAAGCAATAAGATAATCAGCAGCCTCCCCCTGATAAACAACATTGCCTATGAATGCACACTAATCAATAATATCAAGCTGAAATTCAACAGGTTAATCCTCGTAATCAAAAAATAATAAAGGGTATTTCATGCTTTCCATGTTCAATTATTCAAAAGCAGCTTCCTCTGCAGAACAGCCAAAAGCAAAACACCCGATCCTATATGCAATTTCCAAAGGCTCGCAAACCCATTATTTTTTTGGAACCATGCACTTTGCTTCCCTTGCACATATTCCTTCAGATTGTATCGACATCTTACTAAATTGCCAGAGCTTGCTAACAGAATCAGGGATGCAACTATCTCTCGAATTAATTAAACAATATGAACTGTATGATGAATCTAAAGTGCATAATAGACTGTTAGCAAAATTAGATGATTGTGAGGGACCATTTAGAGATGCAATGCAATCCACTTTTGAATACATCGATTTAAAATGTCCACTTGAAAAAATGTCATCTAAACTTATTTTTGATCTTTGGCGTATGCATAATGGCAATCGAATTGATGATGAAATAGTCAAAGCATTCAGACATAATCATCGTCCTGTAACAACCTTGAATACGATTGATAACATGTTGGAAGATATTCGCTCAGAAACCCGTAGATTTTATTATTCTGAAGAATCATTTACTGACATTGCATCAAATTTTATTCGTGAATATTATCAACTGCAACCCAACCATCATCCATTAGTTCAATCAGCTATTGATGATTATGTCAACAAAAATGACGAAACAATCATTTCCTCAGAAGATTTACTAAAGCATTCTATAGAACCTCAAAATGAAAAGTGGTTCGCCACATTTATGAACGAACATGAGCAAGGCAAAAATAATATTCTATTAGCCTGTGGGCATGATCATTTATTTGGAGAAAATGGTCTACTGGTGAAAGCCAGCAAACAAGGTTTTACAATTCAAAAATATAACCCCGAACATGGATTTTCAGAAGAAGTTATGAGCATTATTAATCCCAAAGTCAGACAGAGTCATTAAGAGTCATATTATCCACTACTTGGACCGCGTCGTTCGGGTGACGACGTAGGTGAAGAAGGAGAACTACTTGCTGCTGTACCAGATTCTCTCTCTAGTGAATTGCTGAGAAGCAAAGAGGATCTACGTCGTTCAGGTTGCCCAGGTTCCGGAGGCACTTCGAGCAATGCATTAGGGATTTTATGCTTTTCTAGCATAGTCAAGGTGATTGCTTTATTAGCCTGCATATACTGAAGAGCGCGATTAAAATTTATACAAGCAATTCTATTGCCTTTTGTTGCTTCAGTATAGAGTGACACTAAAACAGTCATCGCAAAGTCTCCGCCCATTTTCACCGCTTCTTTGAGAATTTCTTCACACAAACGAGGGGATTTTGTATTGAGCAAACCGTACAATATATTTTCATTAAGAGTTGCATATACAGCACCTTTGCTAGTATACCATCCTCTAGATTTCTCATATAGACTATCAAGACATGCTAAAAGCGGAATAGCAGTTGACTCATCATTAGTAGAGGTTGTTACATGCAAAGCGCTTGTAAATTTAGTAAGTTGTTCCAGGTAATTTTTATCATCGATTTCATAGCCTTTCACTAAGGCTTCTGTTGCCATTTCATTATAGCATTTGATAAACGGCTGAATGCTTTCAGGATCCATTTCCATCAATTTATCAATAATATCATTTTCGACAAGTTTATAGTGTTCTGTTTGAATCATTAGCTTTAATAGAAAATCAAATGTTTTAACATCATCATTTTTAAGCGCAATTTCAATCGGCGTTAATCCTTGATGATTCTTAGTAATAAAAGCATTGGTAGGTCTACTAAATATAGCCGCAATACCGTCGGGGTATTTTTGCTCACGCATCCACTTGTCAATCTCAATAATTGCATCAATGTTTCCTGTCTCAACCAGCAAATGCATAGGTGTATTACTTTGATTATCAGCAATGTTACAAAACTTTGGAAAATTTTTAAATTTTGCTTTGTAATATATTTCAGATTGCACCCATTTTAAACAAGCAGTAGGATCAACCTTATTTTCAGCTAAATAATGAAATGCTGTTCTTCCTTGGGAGTCAACCGTCCTACGTTTGTAACCCGCAGCATTAAATTTGATAGTCGAAGTTAAAATATCGGTAACGACCTGGGAATTTCCTTCTCTTGCTGCTAATATCAATGCCGATACATATTTACTGGTGTCAAGTTCATCGGGCCCACATAGTTCCACAGGTGTACCACATTCATATAATTTAGCTGCAATTTCAGGCCGGTCCAGTTTTGCAGCCAAATAGAGCAGATTAATCTTTCCAAACGCTTTTAATTCAATAACGGTAGATGCAATATATTTAGTCTTAGGATCATCCAGTATTTTGTTCACTTCATCAATATCATTTCGAATTAAAGCAACAATAATACGTTGTTGTTCATAAGATAGATCTGCTTCGATTAGCGCTTGTTTGATATGACTTAAACCTTGCAGAGCTTTTGTAGCTGTTAGATAACGTGTAAGATGGGTTTTCTGCAAGTTGGCATTGTTAATTGATTTTGCTCTCTCTCTTATATTTTCAGCAGGGATACCATCTATATGAATGTATGCTGAATGAGGATTTCTCACTGTATTTATAAAATCCTCGATCTTGGCCTCATCATCTGGTAGCTTAGCATTTTGTCCAATATATAAAGCAAGTGCCCCCATGACTTGAATACTTTTAGTGTTTGGGCTCGCAGAGGAAGAAACAAAAGACGCAGCTCGTGGCGCTAGACGGGATGTCCATGAAGCAAGAGCGCTCTGAGTGCCAATCAGTTCACCACTGATTGCTTTGAATTCTGCTTTTGCAAGCGGATCGTCATCGGTTATTGATTTAATAATATTTTGAAAGCAACGCTCAATTTCATCACTTGTAAAGTAATCGGCACAAGTTAACATCTGTTCCATCAAAGCCTTTGCCAAATTATAATTACCAATTTTAAGAGCATAAGCTATTGGATTCATGCCTTGATATTCAACATTAGGATCAAAATAATCTGCTAAATTCCATCGTCTTGTTGCCACCGTTGCATCATTTTGCGCTGCTAAGATTGTGTAAAAAAGCTCACAACCATTATCCCCTTTGTCAGCCAATAGGTGCCATACAGACTTACCATCCGCCACGCTTAATCTAGCGCTGGCTTCGCTTCTGAGTTCATCTTTTGATTTAGTATTTCCGAAAAAAAATAGCTTTTCACGGAACCAATATATCAACCCTGAATCACCACTAAATCCACTCTTGTTTTCTATATGATATTCTAATCCCATGTTAGTTGGATCGAAAACGACTCTATGATATAAATCTGGTTCAATTGTGTGAATGCTATTAATATTGGGATCATCATATAGTCTTAACATATCACTATAATTGTTTAGTCTTGATCGTGTTTCTTTAATCCGCTGATTAGTCTGCTCACATTTTGCATCCAATGATAGCAATTCTGCTCTTGCCCTTCTCTCTTCTGGCGAATTACTCTCATTTGAGTTATAAGCTAGTACTAAACTTCTTGCAGAACTTGTCGGGATTATCGCATAAGAGGGTGAAGCGCTTGTTGTAGATCTAAGCGTAATTGCAGTTGAAGGCTCAGGTTCCAATAAATCTGAATCGATTTCTCGGCTTACTACGGCTTCACCTGCTGACTGACTATAAGATATCGCCGGCGTCACAGCAGAATGAGATAGAAGCATTAGACCACTATTGGGGTTTTGAATTACAAATTCTTTAATTTTTGAATCGCGCGCTAGCGTTTCTGCGATTTGTTGCGTATTATTTTGGGCATGCCATTGATACTCTTGTTGTAGTAATTGAGTGAAATCTGATCTAAATAGTTTATCCGCAGTTTCATGTGTTAAATCTGTGCCACTTTTTAAACTTTGGTAGTTAGCCTCCAGCCTCTCTTGCAGCTCAATTAAAATTTCATTTTCTGGTTTATTGCGTTCAACTTCCGACATTCCACGCAATTGCGATTCTAATGCAAAAAGGGTTTGCACATAAAATGTGTTGACGACTTCAGCTCTGGTTCTACCTTCAAACAACGCTATTATTGCGGCATTTAATTTGTATCCATCTCCTTGATACTTATTAGTTAATTCCCCTACTGTCATATTTTGAAATCGAGTTCTAGCTGCTTCGACAGCTGCCGCAGCGGTATCAGTGGCAAGTTGAGCACCAACGCCTGCTACAAAACCTGCGCCTATTGCAACGGGATTAAATGCCCCCGTCACAGCAGCAGTCCCTGCACCTACTAATCCTGCTCTACCTAGTCTTGTTGTATGCCCCCACCCTTTTTTTAAGTTTTCGAATGTCATGTTGAAGCCAGCGCTAAGCATATCAAACGTACCTGTAAATAAGCTTGAAAAAATATCATTTTCCAGATTTTTTGTTCCCACTTTTTCACTCAGATCAATTTTTAATTCACTTGCTAATTTATCAAATTCTGCTTCATTTGGGGTTTTTAGCACTTTCTTTATCAAATTTGCTGAAGCTAGAGACAAATCATTCATTAATTGGTGTTTTTTACTTTCAAGCCTTCGGATTTCATCGCTTAAATTTTGTTTACTATCTTCACATAATTTTTTAATCCTTTTACTGGGCGCCCTGCCTTCAAGCATTTCATTATAAATTTCTATTTTACGAGCTAGAACTTGTAATTCAAAATTGCAGCATTCTAATTCAATAATTTTACCACCATATTCGTTAAGATAATTCTCTATCATTTTGTTTGTTTGAAGTTTGGTAAATTGTTTATCATAGTTTAAACGATCCGAAATCTCTTCAATTTGGTTTGAAAGCTGTTGTTTTTTCGAATTAAATATATCTTCTTTTTTTGTAGAAGACTTGATTAATTCCTTTGCCACCTCTTGAAGTAAACTTAAAAAATCAATATCAATTAAATGCTTTTTCTGCTCTTCTATTATTTGGATATCTTCATCTAAAGATTCGGCTGCATTTAGACTTCCATTCGCTGCAATTGATCTCTCAAGAATTTTTGAATCACAAACAATTTTTCCAAACTCACTTAAAACGGTAGTATAGTTGAAATCGTAATAGCCTTTTCCTTCAAGCAGAGAGGCAATTGAATCGAATATTCTTTTTAGACCAGCATTTTCATTAATGACGCTTTTTATTTGTATTGCAGTATCTTGTCGTTCATATTCTATTAAACAATTTATAATTGATTTAATATTTTTCGCATCTGCTTTTTTGCTTGCCTTATCTCTTCTAGGATTAGCCGCATAATATTCGAAAGTGAGATAATTTAAGACATCTTTCATTTCATTACTAATATAAGGAAATATAGTCTGGATATATTGAACATACTCATTTGCAAGTTCTTCTGGCAGTTTAGAAGACATCACTTGAGCAAATTTATTAGGACTAAAAATTTCCTTAGTCATGTTTTGCTTTCCATTAAGCAAATTATCCGACAACCTCCTTTGATCTTGTGTTTTTGTTTTCGCAGTCCTTACAAAGGGATCGACTAATTTTTCATATTCTTTCGAATTTGGACTCATGACATAACTAACAATGTTATCATTCAACGCTGCAATTATTGTCGCTATTCTTGAAAATTCCTGCCCTACTGGATAGTCATCCGCATTAATTTTATGATTGTTTTTAAAAAAATCTAATATAGATCCTCTAACATCATCATTGGGTTTTAATGACTTCGAAATACCATCATACCATCGTTTCGTTTCTCGAATTGCATCAATTATAATTTTACGCTCATGTGATGTAGCATTTTTTAGCGCATTATGCATTAAGTAGCCAGAGGTATTACTACTAGCCCCAATGGTTGCAATAGCAGGAAACGTGTTAGGTATTGCAACGGAGATCAATTGATAATTAATATTTGATGGATTAAAGACTGTTACCTCTTGCTGTCTTGCGGAAGGAGTGCTTTGAACTATTGCATTACTACTAGAAAGATCGCGTAAATTAAAACTCAGAACATATTTTTGAACATTTTGCCTATATAATGCAATGGCACCATCATGAAATACTCGTTCGCGACCAATAATATTAACGAGTTTATCACCAATTTTGACATAATCCCTTGCATCGTTTTCAGTTATAGGTTCGCGTTCGCTTGCTAATAAATTTAATTGTTTAAGATGTGCTAAAGCAATGTTTTGTGGATTATTATTAGATGATGAACTTGGACTAACTACGCGATTAAATTTGTGCTCAAGACTTTCAAGCGGTTCAATGATGGGTTCTACTCTTGTGGGGCCACTCGAGCTGCTTGGAAATGATTTCAGCTGACTTGCAGGTGCAGACGATCTATACAATTTTTTCAGATCTTCTATCAATCCATCAAAATCATAATCTAGTGTAGATTCATCATTCTTAAGTTTCTCTATAAAATCATTAAGTTCGGATAATTTACGTTTAATATTTTCATCATGAGGCTCTGGAAAGCAGGTGTTTATCTCTCTAAAAAAAGTATCATAAGCTTCTGAGTATTTTTTATTAAATTCTTCGGTGTTGCCATCATAATTTGCATTTATTTCCTCAAATGCTTCATGTAGATTGTATTTAATTCTATCTATTGGATTTGTTATACTCGAGCCTTGCATTTCTAAACCTTTATCCTATGATGCATTTTTCTATTGATTCCGATGCTTAAGATAAGCAATAAGTTCAATCTCTAGGCATTAGTACAGGTGAATTGCACTTGTGTGCCCGCACTGATATAAGCAAAATCGTACTAAAATTCAAAATTATCAGAGAAAGATCAGCTTGAGAATGTCTGCATTGATCAGAAAATGAGCCCTGCTGATGTTTAGCAAATCATTAACAACATTCTAAACCTGTATAATAGGGGTTAAAAACCTACATTTTGTGTTACCAGCGGCGGTTATTGGTGGAACGAGTTGTGGTACGAAATATCTAACGACACACAAAAAGAAAAGCAGACAGTGCAAAGACTCTAACGTGGAGCGTTAACAGCATCTTTTATTGAAAGGGATAGGATTTTTTTAGCCTTCTATCAAGGCTTCTTTCTTTGCGCTTTTTCTGCTTTTTTTTGTTCCTTTTCAGCTTGTGTTTTTATTTCCATCCCCTTCACTTGTGTTGCGTCTTTGCCCATTAATTTGGCATGCTGTCTCTTCACCCAGGTGATGGGTTCAGCAAGCGCAGTGGGCATCTTGGAATAAAGTTTTTGCGCAGCTTGTGGTAGTACCCTTCCGGAAGTAAGACCTTTTTTTAGCAGTTCGGGTTCTTTCTTTTGGGTATGATAATCAAAATTAACATCACGCTGAGATTTATCATGATATCTCATCAAGGGATGATCGCAATGCCCTAAAATAGGATGCACCGCTGTTATGCCGCCATAATCGGCACGTTTTCTCAGCAATGCAACGTCAACATCGCTTTTAGCACTAAAGCCTGAACCTAAGCTTCTATTGCCTGCTTGCGAAACCCAATCGCCGCCCGCTTTAAAATAGTTGAGCTTTTGTTTTTGCGGGGGTTGGTTCAATTCTTGGTTTAATGCGATAAATCCCTCACCAACACGCGCTTCTTTGCTGGTTAATCGTGCTGAGTTAGCCGCTGTCGTGGTAATGCCGCTAAGGCTTGCAAGCGCTGAATAATTTTTTCCTTCCATTTCTTTATTATTCAAAGCGATCCTTGATTGCAGATTGTCGACCATTCTTTGTCGCTGCTTGGGAGCATCAGTAAAAAGGTCTTGGTTTTCTGCTGCCGTTGCAATAACTACCGGATCGACACCATGATTATTTTGATGAAAAATGGCTTGATGTACTTCTGACGTAAATCGCTCTGCAAAAGATCCTCCTAAGCTATGACCATGAATGGATAAAGAAACTGGGGTACCTGGGTGTTTCTCCTGAAGATTACCAACGATGCTATTGACTTCATTAAGTAATTTAATGCGATTATCTCGCATGGTCTTGCTACCTGCGCCGGTGGTTTCAAGATCAACAATAGCAGAAGCTCCGCTATGTGTGCCTCTAAAGAGAACTTTAACATCAAGCGGTTGATCTGGTTCTGGATTAACAGGAATCAACGCTGTGCACACTAAACCTTTATCATTTGCAATATTGTGCACTTGATATAAACGTTCTTGTCCATCGGCATCTAATATAGGCAACACCGCGCCGTGATTGAGATTACGATAAGCTAAATCGGTCGCAAGATAGAGCCCAGAGGAGAGTTCTTGGCGAGTAGCCTCATCTTGTATAGAAGCTTGTAGATTAGGATCAGAAATGCCTTTTGCTTTGCCTTCTTCGCTATAATCAGCTCTATAGGTTTTTGCATAATCCAACGTGGCAACCGTTTTAATATCTTCTTCAAATGCTTTATGAATTTGAACGCCCGCAAAAGCGTCTTTTAAGTCATTTTTTTTAACAGCGGCATCACTGATGGCTTTACCGATTTTGAGACAAAAACCAACAAAGGGATGTTTATGGCGTAGTGCGACTTTATCCATACTGGCAGCGAGTTCTTGACGCTGTGCTTGTGCAATATTTCTTGTTTGTTCTGAATATAGCTTAATAAAGTTATCAAGTTTGGGATTATTTGCTAAATCTTGAGCGGTGACATTGGCTGCAACCCCCACCATGATAGCGCGTACATCGGCGACGCTGAGGCCTCCTCGTTCAAGGCGTCCTTTTGCCAAGTCTTTAAGATGATTAAGTTGATACTTATTGATAATCCGATCATATAAATCATTACCTAGTTCATCTATAAAAGCATTTAAAGTTTGCATCCCTTTTTGGAGAGAAAATGTTTCATTTGTATTGGCATTAGGATTTAAACACGCATCAAGTGTTGTCTTAAGCATATGCACCTTCTAATCATTTGGTGATATCTTTTTTAAAATGACTAAGATACCACTATCGAAGTTCAATATTGAGCGTGCGAAACGTCATCTCATTAAATTCACCTTCACCTTCTTCTCTCCTGCAAACATTCTCATTGTTATCGTGTATCAACACGAGCTCCTATTCGTCTGCTATTTTGCCTATCATCAGGAAAATACCTAATGACGCATTCACTTCTCCCAAACAGCATGTTAGCATTCAAGCTTGCTATAAGTGGTTAGAGCCATAAAATGAGCCAAAAGAATCAAGTCATTCAATCTTATCCCGCATCCCTGCGAGAGTGGATAATTGCTTTTTTCTTTAAAAAATTCTGTTCCTTCCTCGTTGAACTTCATCACGCTATCCAAAAATTTGCCGGCTATAGCTGAGCCTTATCTGACAATAATCTTATAAAAAACCATGTTTTGTTGAATTTCTTTTAAAAGAACATGAAATCAAACATTGTGTCTTATTTTATTTACAGAGAGAGGAAAAACCCATGGCAGTGTTGGGCGCTAAAAATGAAAAACAATTTCCAGAACTAATGACTGAAATTAAACGTTATATCAAAAAAAATAATATTAAGCCTAACGCTTTTATATCATTACCCATTGAAATAGAGGGGAATGAGCGAACTATCAGTGTACTTTATATTGAAACAGAATCTACTGAGAAGAAATCAGAGAAAAAAAAAGAATATTATTTTTACGAAGCAGAATCCTTCAAAACACTAGGGGAAGGTGCACAAGGCAAAGTAATCCTGGCTAAAAATGTGGACACAGGGACTCACGTTGCAGTAAAAATTCAACGCCCCAACAGTACCTACGAAATGAAAGCCGTTGAACGAGAAAGAGCAAGTCTACATAAAATGCAAAGATTAGTTGGCTCTTTACGAGATCCAGATAAAAATGAATATACTTTAATGCAATACGTTAAGGGTGAGAACTTATTGCATGAACTTTATGAATTAGATGAACACATTAGCGATAAAACCAGCATGGATCGGTTTATCGCCAAAAAAATCATTGATGTAGACAAAAAACTTCGCTTAATAATCGCTGGGCTGAATCAAATTATTCATTTATCAAATGCTCAATTATTACATCGTGACATTAAAACAGACAATTTTATTTCCAGCGGTACTTGCTTAACATTAATCGATTTAGGCTCTGCCATTGACAATGGCGATGAATCAAAAGAATTAGTCGGCACCTACGGCTATATTCCACCTGAAATTAATACCGCAAGTAGAGGTGAACGTGCAATATATGCCACTGCTAGCGACATATGGGCATTAGGCGTAGTTTTTACTGAAATCTTGACGAATGAGAACTATCAACAACAATTAAAACGTAAGCAAGCGACACAATTTGGAAATGGCGTCTCTCCCACTTATGAAGAAATTATCACCATGATGCCTGATGTATTTGAAGTTTTTGATTTGTCTGGAAAAACAGCGGAAACATGGCTCAATGGAGTTGATGTGTCTGATCTAAATGATGGCTTCATCAAAAATTTGCTGCAAGTTCTTGTACAATGGATGATTGAGAATGATCCCACTCAACGTCCCACTATAACGCAAATAGAAAAAATAAATCAAAAACTGATTAACATTCATATGAATTTGCAAACATCAAAATATCAAGAAAAAAATAAACACCTGATGAGTTCTAGATGGGCTGGTATGAGGGCTAGGATAAATACAGCCTCTTCTAGCCAGAGCCAGGATTCTGAAACTGAAGCTCAATCTGTTTCATCGTCAGACAGCAATGACGTCGTACGCCATCGCAGCAAGAGTGCAGGCGTCTCTTCTTCTAAAGTAGTGCAAAATCAAAAAGATGAAAGATTACCAAATAATGCAATCTCTGCTGAAGCAATCCGCAAGTTAGAGGAGCTTATTCAAATGCTTACTGCTCCCAGTACTCTGTGCATAGAAAGCGCTACAGATAAAGCGTTAGCTGTGGCTAATAATGCTATATTATCTGTTCTTAAGAAAAAGGCGGAAACCGCATTAAGCGCTATAGGAAAAGCTAAATATGGTAAAAAAGTGGACTCATTGCTTCAGTATGCAGACATGTTTTCGGCACCTGAATCTAGCATAAAAGACGAAATTGCAAAAATTAAGGATGCATCTGAAGTGTTAAGGCCTAAAATCTAAATAAGTGAAGATCTCCTCTACCGTTGTCCGCCTAGATAACTTTGGCACGATTCAACGGTAGAGGGAATAAGAAGGCAACGGTTTTGACAGAATAAGTAAGAGCTTGCGAGAAGATCAGGTTGGCATTCCGCTTAACCAAAAGACCACACCTATTACTGCTACAGCAATAATGACTACTGCCGTAATAGCATCAAACGCATCATCAGAGAGTCCTTTACTATTTTCCTCTTTCATTCTAAGCTCCTGAGGTATTAAATTAACTAACATCCTAGCAATTTACAAACGCTTTTGCTTTGCTATAGTCACAGCACATAAGTTTTCAAATAGGCGCCAATCTATCTCATAACCGAAGAGAGAGAAGCCCCTGCCGAATCAGGTGCGAAGACTATATTTATGCGGCACGTTCATCAATAATTAATTCAACGGAATGTAGACCAGATTTTATCACTAAAGCTGGACTAATTCCTCGTAATTCACCTTGAGTATCTAAAGGATTACCTGATTTTGATATCTTTGCAATCACTTTAACACTTAATCCAGGTTTCAGTGGCTGTCCTCCCATCATTGATTGTTCGTCGCCTAAATCAACATTAAAAGGAAGCTCCTTGGCTTTTTTCTTAACGACAGCAAGAGGCGGCTGGTGCCCTTCGCTTGCCTTAATAAAGACAAAAACCATATCTTCTGGCCCAACAGCAGAGGCTAATGCTGGTGCCAAACTGACATGAACATTAAATGAGATTTCATTTTGCGATGGTTCTTGTAAATTACCTTGCTTGCGTGCTTTAGTTAATGCGTTTTGCATCATGATACGCCTATCATCTGCTAATTCTTCATCAGTCGCTAATAAAAGCTCCCACCCTTTGGCCGCTTGCTCAAATCGTCCTTGAAAATAATCATCGATTGCTAATAAATTAATAACTTCTTTTTTTGCACTTAATTGCACTAATTTTTCCGCTTCCATTCGTACATCAGAGGGCAATTTGCCCTGATTTTTCAAAGAATAAGCATAAATCCATTGGGTGCGATATTCAGGATCGTTGTCTAATATAATGGCTTTAGCATAAACCTCTATAGCTTTATCATATAACCCTAATTGGTTATAAATGCTGCCTAATTGCGCTAAAGCTAATGCAGAGAAATCAATTTCTTTCTCAAGCAAAGTAAAAGTTTCTAATATTTTTTCTTTAGACACATTCGCAGCTTTTGTTGTGCTTTCCAGCCTTTGAGAAATTTTGCTCAGTGCAACTGTATCTTGCAAGCGCAATGCCGCCCCCCACTGCCAGTACAATAATGGCACCGCAATGAGCCATAAAGGGATAAAAACACTAAGAAACAAGGTTTTACCTTTCCGCGATCCACTGCGAAAAAGAGGAAACAGCAAAAAAATCAGGGCAGTTGCCGTTAGTATAAAAATGATCGCCCAAAAACCAGGCATATGGATAATGGTATTCATGCAGCCCGCTTAGCAGTAATAAGTGTTTTTAAGCAAAAAATGAGTCCGAAAAAAAACATCAAAAATGGTCCGCCCCATAATAACCAAGTTTGCTTTTTCATCAGGGGGCGATAAAAAATATAATCGCCATAATGAGAGAGCAAATACTCACGTATAGATAGGGCTGACTCACCTTTTTGAAGACGTTGAAAAATTTCCTCTTGCATTGCCTTCGCCACAGGCGCATTTGAATCAGCAATATTCTGATTCGGACACGTGACGCAACGTATTTCTTTGAGCAAATTATCAAAATCCTGCTGCTGGCAGGTATTTTCAAAAACAAACTGTTGTTCTACAGTAAATCCTTGGCTTGGCAACAGAAATACCGCCAGAAAAAAAATAATGACTGCATGATGACGCATAAAACTAAGCGTTATCCTTGTTTAATTTTTCGATAATGGGAAGGAACGTTGCTTCAAAGGTTTTTTGGGTCACAGGCCCCATGTGATGAAAACGGATCACGCCTTCTTTATCGACGATAAAGGTTTCAGGGGTACCTGTAATACCAAGATCAAGCCCTAAACTACCCGACATATCATCTAATAGATAATTATAGGGATCACCCTTTTTCGCTAAAATATTTAATACTTTATCGCTTTCATCTCGATACACTATTCCCACCAATGAATGGGGCCATTTCTCTTTAATGCGTAACCATTCCTCATGCTCTTTCACGCATATACCACACCAGGAAGCCCATATATGGACAATGCTGATTTGCCCTTTCAAATCCGCTAAACTGCGCGGTTGATGTCCCGTTCTGACGTCGCCTAAAGAAAAAGCAGGGAAAGCCATTTCATGATTGGTTTGAGGATGCTCAACGACTAATCCTTTCCATAAAAACCACAATAGCGTCCCTAAAAAAAGCGCTGGCACGAAGCGCCATAATTTATGGCGTAAAGTTAATAGACTCATTTTGCACCTCTAAAAGTGTTTCTGAAACAGACTAGACTGGAAATGAATGCACCCATTGCAATCAAAATGCCTCCCAACCAAATCCACCGAACAAAGGGTTTAATATAAAAACGTACCGTCCAACTGCCATCGTCTAGCCTTTCACCCAAGGCAATGTAAAAATCGCGCCATAATCCAGGGCTGATTGCTGTTTCCGTCATCGGCATGTTGCGTGGAATAAAAAAGCGTTTTTCTGGGTATAATGTTAATTTTTTCGCATCTTTCTCAATAGTAAAATGCCCTTGTAGTCCTTCATAATTTGAACCTTGAATAGGCTGAATAGCTTGGAAAGTAAATAGATAGCCTTCTATATTAACGTTTTCACCGGGAGCAATTTTCATTTCCCTTTCAATGCTTAAAGACGTTGTTAAGCTCATGCCAAGTACCGCAATGCCTAACCCAAGGTGCGCAAGAATCATTCCCCAACGTTGCACAGGAGGTAAGCGAAAGCCATTGTTTTTCCAATCTATGATTAATTTGAATAATGTTCCCCAGATAACCCATAAGCCAACAGCAAGCCCAAGAAGCGTTAAGAAAGGCAGATGCCGCAAAAGATAGGCTATCGCGACTAACCCTAAGGCAAAAACCAAAATATGTTTCTTTATTTTTAACCAGAATAAAGCTGCTCTATTTTCCCGCCATTGTAGATGCGGTGCTAGGGCCATCAGCAAAAGCAAAGGCATCATAATCGGGACAAAAACGGCATTAAAATAAGGAGGCCCTACAGAAAGTCTTTCCTCAAATAGCACCTCAATCATAATTGGATACAGGGTTCCGAGTAATACAGTGCAAGTTGCAACAAAGAAAATCATATTTCCAAGCAGGATCCACGACTCTCTCGATAACCAATACATTTTTTGGCTATGGCCTGTGGTGCGGCTGACAAAAAGGATAAAGGAGAAAAAAATGACAATGGCCAAAAAGCAAAGAATAAAAGTACCACGCAAAGGATCGCTTGCAAACGCATGTACAGAAGACACCACACCTGAGCGCACCAAAAAGGTACCAATCAAACTTAAAATGAAAGCACTCAGCGCTAATAAAATTCCCCAGGTATTAAAAGCGGTATCTTGGCGAGAAACTAATAAGGCATGTCCTAATGCGGCACCCACTAACCAAGGCATAAAAGAAGCATTTTCAACAGGATCCCAAAACCACCAGCCACCCCAACCTAATTCATAATAGGCCCACCAGCTTCCTAAAGTAATCCCTAAGGTCAGAAAAGCCCATGCTAATAAAGCAAACGGTCGTGCATACACACTCCACATTTTGCTATCTTTGAATATCAGTGCCGAGATAGCAAAAGCAAAGGGCACAGCAAATCCTACATAGCCCATATAGAGAAAAGGTGGATGCAATACAAATCCCGGATCTTGCAATAAAGGATTCAGATCTGCGCCTTCATTGGCAGCGAAAGGCAATAAACGTAAAAAGGGATTGGAAGTCTGTAAAAGTAAAACTAAGAAACCAACGCTAATGGCGCCTAGCACGGCCATCACTGAAACAGCCATGTTTGTTGGCAGCTTTCGAGAATATAGGGCAACGGCCAATGTCCATAAGGTTAAGATTAAAGCCCACAGTAGCAATGATCCTTCATGCGCGCCCCAAAGTGCACAAAACTTATAAATAGTAGGCAGATTCGCATTTGAATTTTGCGCAATATATTGAACACTAAAATCATCTTGGACAAAAGATCGCATTAAGGTCAAAAAGCTCAACAATACAAAAAAACATTGTCCGAAAGCTGCAGGCCGTGCCAAGGACTGCAAAAAACTCGCTTTAGGATTGATAAGACCAATAGGTGCAACAAAAGCTAATACTAAAGCCATCATCAGCGCAAGAATAAGGCAGACTAACCCAAGCTCAGGGATCATGATTCACTTCCCTTACCTGAGAGCGCAGCTCCTTCTTTTAAGGCGGCTGTGACTTCTGGTGGCATATATTTCTCATCATGCTTAGCCAATACTTGGCTGGCATTAAAAGACCCATCTGCTTCTAATGTTCCTTGCGCCACAATGCCCTGACCTTCTCTAAAGAGATCAGGCAAAATGCCACGATACTTTACTTTCACTTGTTGGTTAAAATCAGTAATCACAAATTCAACATCAATATCTTGCTTGCGTACAACACTGTCTTTTACAACCATGCCACCTACCCGCAGTGTTTTATGCGAGATATTTTTTTCTGCGGCGAGTTGTGTTGGGGTATAGAAGAGGTTGATATTTTTTGATAAGGCATATAAAACCAATGCCATTGAAATACTAAGTCCTGTGACCAAAGATACGATCACTTTCAAACGTTTTTTTTGTGCTGGTGACATCGATATCTACTTCTTTAGTTGAGATTGCAATCGTCGCTTTACCTGCTTAGCCTGCCGTAAGCTCAAGATCATCAATCCACAAAATCCAACCAATACCAATCCATAAGCTGGCCAAATATAAATGCCATAACCACCCATCGATAACATGGCTGCCTCCTATGATGATTTGCTCACTAATACATTAACCCAACGGTGCTGCGATCCTCTTTGCAAAATTTCTGTTCTTACTCTAATACATAACAAAGCAACAACGTAAAACCCACATCCCACTATCATGCTAAGCAACGGGAGTAGCATTGATGTAGAGATAGCAGGCTGTCCTAATTTTGCTATAGTCGCCCCTTGATGTAAGGTATTCCACCAATAGACGGAATAATGAATGATAGGAATATCTATCGCCCCCACTAATGCTAAAATAGCGCAAGCTTTTGCTGCTGCTTTAGGTTGTGGAATAGCGGAATATAAACCTATATATCCCATGTAAAGGAAAAGCAAAATAAGCTCTGAAGTTAAGCGTGCATCCCATATCCACCAGGTTCCCCACATGGGTTTGCCCCAAATGGCGCCCGTGACCAACGCACAAAACGTAAGAAATGCCCCTATAGGTGCTAAGCAATAAGCAATTACATCAGCAAGTTTTACCCGCCAAATAAGAAAGATAGCTGAAGCAATAGCCATGGAAACATAAATCAATAATGAAAGCATGGCACAAGGTACATGAACAAAGATAATCCTATACCCTTCGCCTTGCTGATAATCAGGTGGCGCAATAAATAAACCGGCAATCGTGCCATATGCCATAGCAATCAGGCTGATACCTAAACACCAAGGCAGTAATTTTCCGCAAAAATGATAAAAGCGCCGTGGCGATCCTAAACTGATGATGGCTTGTATTATATTCATATTAATCCATTGCAACTTTTAATGCCGCACTTGCCGCATGAGGTGCGAGTGTAAACGCCAATACCGAAATCGCCCCTAATAAAATTATTTGAAAATCTGGCCATTCTGACGCCAATAAGGTGGCAAGCGCACTTTCCCCCAAAATTAAAATGGGAATATAAAGGGGTAATAATAAAAGTCCTAAAAATACACCTGAGCGTGGTAAAGCAAGCGTTAAAGCAGCCCCTATCACGCCAACAAAAGTGAGGGCGGGCGATCCCACTAATAAGGTCAATATTAAAATAAAATTTTCCAGTCCAGAAAGTTGCATCATGATCCCTAAGAAAGGAGACATGAGAATAAGCGGAAGACAAGTTGCTATCCATATGGCAACTGATTTTGCACAAATGAGCCACCATAAGGGGTGTGGACTTAATATTAGCTGCTCTAACATCCCCTCTTCTCGCTCCGTTGCAAAGAAAGCTTCAATTCCAAATAAAGAGGTGACTAAAAAAGCAATCCAAATAATAGCCGGACTTAGCTTCACAAAGTGACTATCAAAGCCCAATGCTATTCCAAACAGTGAAATAAAAATGATAAAGAAAATAAGAGAATGAATCCAAGTAGAACGACATCGGAGCATCACCCGCATGTCATTGCGTAAGCAAGCGTAAAATACTTTCACAATGATTCCTGCAATGACAAATTTACAATGTTATGCTGACAGCCTTTTATAGGATGATGACTTGCCATCACAATCATACCTTTATTAGCCAAATGTTCCATAAATAGTTTATTGAGGCTATCTATGCTTTGTGTATCTAAAGCAGTATAAGGCTCATCTAATATCCAAAGAGGCTTTTGTTTCAAAATGACAGCTGCCAAAGCAACTTTACGTTGTTGTCCTGAAGATAATTGACCACAAGTTTTATCACAGTGTGCGCCTAAATCTAACATCCTTAATACCGTTTCTACCCTTGGTAAGCTCTGCTTGCATTCTCCTAATGCAAGAAGGTTAGCTAAATTTTCCAATGGATTGAGCGCCATTTTTAAACCGTTTTTATGCCCAAGGAAACTCATATTGGCACGATAGTCATTAGACTCAGTTATATTGCGATGATGCCAGCTCACTGTTCCTTTATCAGGTAAAATTAACCCGGCTATCATTTTAAGCAGACTCGTTTTACCTGATCCGTTTTGCCCTTTGATAACAACTAACTCGCCAGCAGATATGCTAAAACTTAGTTTTCTAAATATAAAATGCTCTCCCCGCTTACAAGAGAGGTTTTTTATGTCTACTGTCATCACATTAAGTTCTTTGGGCGTAAGATGGCTGAATAGTGTCATTTTCCTGTAAGATATACAATAAAAATCAACGGCTAAACCCGCTCAACTCTTTATTTTTAGGCTAGGCATCAAGCCTACGCGCTGCGAGTGTAACTAAAATAGTTACCGATTGCGAGCCAGTAAACGCCTAAAATTTAATGATGGTATGCCGTATTTACTGTTTTCTTCTCCCCTCTCGTGCAGTGAGGAAGGATTAGCTTGAAATAAGTTGGTCATTCTTTCTGGTGAGAAGAAAGATATGCAAACAAATATAAGGTGAAAGGATAATGGAATTTTTATCGCAGTACGGTTTATTTTTAGCTAAAACACTAACTATCATTATCGGGATCATTGTTACTTTCGCTTTTATTATGGCTATTGCGCAAAAAGGTAAAGCACAAGATGGCGCTTTACTGATTTACAATGTCAATGAAAGATATAATGAAATTCGCAGTAATATCCAGCAAGAAACACTTTCTAAAAAAGAATGGAAAAAGTGGCTAAAAGCACAAAAAGAAAATGGAAAAGAAAAGAAGAAACAAGATAAAGAAGACAAACAAGAGAGAGTCACTAATGCGCGTTTATTTGTAGTTCGCTTTGACGGTGACATGCGCGCAAGCGAAGTCCATCAATTACGCGAAGTCGTTTCAGCTATTACTGAAACCGCAACTGCCAATGATGAAGTACTCGTTGTCTTAGAAAGTGCCGGCGGATTCGTTCATGGCTATGGCCTAGCTGCATCACAACTACAACGCCTTCGTCAACGCAACCTGCATTTAACTGTAGCAATTGATAAAGTTGCGGCCAGTGGAGGTTATCTAATGGCTTGTGTTGCTAATCGAATTATTGCGGCACCTTTTGCCATCGTGGGCTCGATTGGAGTGGTCGCGCAGATCCCTAATTTCCATCGCTTGTTAGAGAAAAATAATATCGATTTTGAGCTACACACAGCAGGAGAATTCAAGCGTACTTTGACTATGTTTGGGGAGAACACCGAAAAAGGTCGACAAAAATTCCAAGAAGAACTGGAAGAAACCCATACCCTATTCAAAAGGTACATTACGGAGCATCGTCCCGTGGTGATGATTGATCAAGTCGCAACCGGCGAACATTGGTTAGGAACAGATGCACTCAAAAATCATTTGATTGACGAAATTCAAACCAGTGATGATTTTATTATGTCTAAGTTAAAAGACAGAGATATCTTTGAAATTAGCTATGAAGAAAAACAAAAGCTGTCAGATAAACTTACCGGTAATATTTTTCAATCACTTGAAAAGCTTGTGTTAAGATTGTTGGCAAAGCACAATCCCTCGACGCTACGTTAATAAAACTTAGTCTAAAACAATCAGATAGAAGTAGGTTGGGCTGTAAAGCCCAACACCCATAAAAAGCAACCACTACGAATTTGATTTTTGGGCCTAAAGGCCCAACCTACGCTTACCAAATATGCCATAACTTGGTTGCGAAGCAACCCCGCTATTCTCCCTTTGTAAAAGGGAGACGCGCAAAGCGCAAGAGGGATTTTATCTTAAATTATAGCGCCATAACTCGGTTGCGAAGCAACCCATTAATCTCCCTTTGTAAAAGGGAGACGCGCGAAGCGCAAGAGGGGTTTTATCTTAAATTATAGCGCTATAACTTGGTTGCGAAGCAACCCCGCTATTCTCCCTTTGTAAAAGGGAGACGCGCGAAGCGCAAGAGGGATTTTATCTTAAATTATAGCGCCATAACTTGGTTGCGAAGCAACCCCGCTATTCTCCCTTTGTAAAAGGGAGACGCGCAAAGCGCAAGAGGGATTTTATCTTAAATTATAGCGCTATAACTTGGTTGCGAAGCAACCCCGCTATTCTCCCTTTGTAAAAGGGAGACGCGCGAAGCGCAAGAGGGATTTTATCTTAAATTATAGCGCCATAACTTGGTTGCGAAGCAACCCCGCTATTCTCCCTTTGTAAAAGGGAGACGCAAAGCGCAAGAGGGATTTTATCTTAAATTATAGCGCCATAACTTGGTTGCGAAGCAACCCCGTTCTTCTCCCTTTGTAAAAGGGAGACGCGCAAAGCGCAAGAGGGATTTTTATCTTAAATTATAGCGCCATAACTTGGTTGCGAAGCAACCCGCTATTCTCCCTTTGTAAAAGGGAGACGCGCGAAGCGCAAGAGGGATTTTATCTTAAATTATAGCGCCATAACTCGGTTGCGAAGCAACCCATTAATCTCCCTTTGTAAAAGGGAGACGCGCGAAGCGCAAGAGGGATTTTATCTTAAATTATAGCGCCATAACTCGGTTGCGAAGCAACCCCGTTCTTCTCCCTTTGTAAAAGGGAGACGCGCAAAGCGCAAGAGGGATTTTCCGAATCATGACTTTTCTACCTTACAATAACAACTTAAAGCCATTTGCTAAAAAATTGCGTACTAATTCAACAGATCCAGAGTGCATGCTTTGGAAATATATACGAAAAAAGCAGATCCTAAATGTTCAATTTTACCGCCAGAAAGTAATTGGAGATTACATCGTTGATTTTTTTGCACCAGCAGTCAAACTTGTTATTGAAATCGATGGTGCTCAGCACTATGAGAATGATGGAGTAGAAAAAGATCTTTCGCGAGATGCTTATCTGAATGAATTAGGTCTGAAAGTTCTACGATTTGATAATAATCAAGTAAAAGGTTCTCTAAATAGTGTACTTGATGCAATATATCATTACGTAGAAGTTAATTTAAGATAAAATCCCTCTCGCGCTTCGCGCGTCTCCCTTTTACAAAGGGAGAATAGCGGGTTGCTTCGCAACCATAATTTTAGAATATGTGCTTAATGAGATACAGCAGACAAATTAATTAAGATAAAATCCCTCTCGCGCTTCGCGCGTCTCCCTTTCACAAAGGGAGAATAGCGGGTTGCTTCGCAACCATAATTTTAGAATATGTGCTTAATGAGATACAGCAGACAAAAATTAATTAAGATAAAATCCCTCTCGCGCTTTGCGCGTCTCCCTTTTACAAAGGGAGAATAGCGGGTTGCTTCGCAACCATAATTTTAGAATATGTGCTTAATGAGATACAGTAAACAAAAATTAATTAAGATAAAATCCCTCTCGCGCTTTGCGCGCCTCCCTTTTACAAAGGGAGATTAATGGGTTGCTTCGCAACCATAATTTTAGAATATGTATTTAATGAGATACAGTAAACAAAAATTAATTAAGATAAAATCCCTCTCGCGCTTTGCGCGCCTCCCTTTTACAAAGGGAGAATAGCGGGTTGCTTCGCAACCATAATTTTAGAATATGTGCTTAATGAGATACAGTAAACAAAAATTAATTAAGATAAAATCCCTCTCGCGCTTTGCGCGCCTCCCTTTTACAAAGGGAGATTAATGGGTTGCTTCGCAACCATAATTTTAGAATATGTATTTAATGAGATACAGTAAACAAAAATTAATTAAGATAAAATCCCTCTCGCGCTTTGCGCGCCTCCCTTTTACAAAGGGAGAATAGCGGGTTGCTTCGCAACCATAATTTTAGAATATGTGCTTAATGAGATACAGCAGACAAAAATTAATTAAGATAAAATCCCTCTCGCGCTTTGCGCGTCTCCCTTTTACAAAGGGAGAATAGCGGGTTGCTTCGCAACCAAACTAGTTTTGAAATTTTAAAAGAATGAAAAGCTACGGTTTAAATGCCTGCTTCTTCTTAGCTGATCCATTTTCTTTCGCTTTCTCAGAGCGCGTGCGCGAACGTGTTTCATATCTTGGCGTATATGTTTGCTCTTTGTGTGCTTGAGTAGATTTATTTCGAGCTCGCTTCTCTTCTTTAACGACAGACTCTTTATGTTTTGAAGGTGCTTTAGTCTGTGGCTTTTCTTGCTGCGGCGCTCTCTTATAATTTAACACCCAATCCCAAGCATAATGCAATCCGTAAAAAGTGCCATAAATTGTTGCAAAACTTAAAGCAATGCCACCGGCGGTTAATAGAGCTGCCCCGGCAAGGCTACCGCCAGCAAACGTAATTAAAGCAGGACCGCCTTGAGAGCAAAGAATGGCTGGGGTTGCTAAAGCAATGTAACCCATATGCCATCTTGTTTGGTAGATAAAATCTCTTGGCTGTTTAGCATTTTTTATTTTCGAAGCAACATGTACGGAATCTTTCGCGACTGACGAGCATAAGCTGTCAACAAAACGTTCAATCCCGTATCCAATTAAGCCGCCAGCCACCATCAAAGCAAAGATTTGCAAGGAGGTGGGACCTATGACACCGTAGAAATCGCCCTGTGTCTGCATTTCTGTTGTGACAAAAAGACCTGTCACAATCCCATTTAAAAAAGAGCGCACCTTGGAAGCCAACATGCCGCTCAAACCGTTGTAACTAGAAAACCATCCCATGGGTGTTAAAAAAGAAGAAAGGAAACCAGAAAAAATGCCTTGGCTTTCTACATAGCCTACGGCGTGGCCAAGACTACCGACGATCCGACCGGGGAAGATCTGAAATGCTACCCAGCGTCCCCACAACACACCACAAATTTTTCCTGAATTATCTAATACACTTTTGATAGGATTTCTTAAAATGTATCCAATATCTCTTAAAACAGCGCTAAAGCCGGTTGCAACAATGGCAAGCTGTAAGCAAGTCGCTGCCATGACAACTGCTGCAATGGGTCCACCGATATATAATTCCCATGCCAATAGTGCCGCAAACACACTTAAGAGCATTACTTTTTTTCGAAAAGAAGGGCCTTGAGAAATCTCTGTCGAAAACGTTTTAAAAAAATCGATAAAACGATTTAGCCAGTTTTGGAAGGTGTTGGCCCATTCTTCATTGCTGTAACGATAAATGCCATAAATGGCGATTAAACTCCACGAACTGAGTCCCATGGTGAGCAATAAAGTAAATGCGGCTATTCCTTTAAAGATGCTTACTGTTTGATGATTAATGAGATCAGCAATTCTAAGGGCAAGATCATGGTTTAGCTTATTCCAAAAATCTGCTGTGCCGAGGCCAAATCGTGTTAAAGCTTGGATAATAGATCTTTGTTTGATGAGTCCATATACGCCTAATAAAGGCAGTCCTACTAACCATGCACCAGGAATAAAGCCAAATATACCCATTACGATAAAGGAATGAATCAGTGCTTTGATGCTGAATTGCGTGTATGTCCATTTAACAACGGCATTATTTTTGATGGTATTTAACATGGATAAAGACTGCGCATACTGATTTTGTATGCTCGGATCTTAATCTCAACACCTTACTAATGTCAATTTACAAGCTAATTTCAGTTTGCTAAGAATAAAAAAATAAAAAATATTTTTTTATTTAACTAACTATTATTGTTGCCAGTAGGAGGGGTTTTTTCTTCGTTGAGTTTATATTTTGCCTGCAATACTTTAATCAGATGTGCCTCTGCTTTGGTAATAACTTTGGTGTGAGAGGGATCTGAAATCGGATTTGGCTCATCAGAAAAATCTGATTTAACTGGATCTAATACATTTGCAGGCTTATGAATTTCTTCTTCATGATGTTGTAGTAATTGCTCTTCAAGAATGGAAGCGAAGGCATCAGGCTGTTTGGGATTTAATAAAGGGCTGACATCTCCCTTCGTAATCACCAGCTGATCGTAAACAAGATTAGTTAATTTAGCGATTTTCCGAAAGCGTCGAATGATATTGAAAGATAAGATCAATGTTACTGTACAAAGGCTCAGCGAAAACCACAGCAATATTTCTAAAGTCATGGCCATTCCTCTTTCCCTTTGTCAGTGTTCCTTTAATCAGTGTAGCACATACTCTTTCCATTTTGCTTACACTGTTGTTGTTTCTTGCTCCTCGCTTAACTTTACCTAAAACCCGACTGGCTCGAGTGAGTATATCATCTGAGTAGGTAAATATTATTTCCAGTTTACTAAGCGCGATTTCAACCGCAACATCGCTTGGCTATGAATTTGGCTAATTCTAGATTCACTCACACCCAGCACTTCACCGACTTCACGTAGATTAAGCTCTTCATCGTAATATAAGGCTAAGACAAGTTTTTCTCGCTCAGGCAATTTAGCGATTTCTACGCCTAGCTTTTGCTTGAAATCATCCCTTTGCAACCCTTCTAAGGGGCCAGAAATAGGATTGGTTGTTGGGCAATCTAATGCCTCTTCATTAACGCCAAGATCTTCAAAGGCAAAAATTCTAGAGCTATTAGAGTCTTGTAAAATTTGATGGTATTCTTCCAGGCTTACTCCTAATGTACGTGCGACATCGACATCACGTGCATCTCTTCCTGTTGAATTTTCTACCTCGCGCATTGCTTGCGCAACACGTCGTGTATTTTTATGGACAGAGCGAGGTGCCCAGTCCCCTTTTCTAATTTCATCTAGCATTGCACCGCGAATACGTATTCCTGCATACGTAATAAACGTTGCGCCCTTTTGTTCATCGAAATTCCTTGCTGCCTCGATAAGGCCTATCATTCCCGCTTGAATAAGATCTTCAGCTTGAATGATAGAAGGAAGTCGCGCTAACAAATGATGCGCAATACGTTTAACTAATGGCGCATACTCTTTGATAAAACTCTCATTAGCGTCCAGTTGACAAGTTTTATATAGTGCCGCTCCACCCATGCGTTTACCTCTATTGAACTGCAAACTTAGGATTGATCAATTGCTCAATAAAGAATTGCACATGACCGCTACCCACCCTGGGCAAGGGAAGCTCACTGATAGACTGAGCCAAGTTATTAAAGCATTGTGCTGCTTTACAACTTGGATATGCTTCCACGACTGCACATTGTTGTCTGATAGCTTTCCGTACCAATTCATCCTCCGGTATCCACCCTAAAAAGTGCAATACCACATTTAAATATTTGTCTGTCACATTAGTTAGCTTAGCAAATAATTGTTTTGCGTCATGCAAACTACTAGACATATTCACAACAATGCGGAATCGCTGAACACCGAAATTCTTATGGAGCACTTTGATTAATGCATAGGAATCTGCTAATGAGGCGGGCTCATCACAAACAACAACAATAATTTCAGAAGCAGCAACTGCAAATCTTACAACAGCATCAGAAATTCCAGCTGCTGTATCAATAATAAGGGTGTCTAATTTACCGGCTAAAGAATCAAACGCATGAATAAGGCCAGCATAATTTTTTGCTTCCATTTGCGCTAAATGCGGTAATCCAGAAGCGCCGGGAACAATATTTAATCCGTAAGGGCCTTTCAAAATAATTTGATCAAGCGAGCATTCGTTTTCAATGACATTAGCCAGGGTCAATTTAGGTCTAAGCCCTAATGCAATATCAACATTAGATAAACCAAAATCGGCATCAAGTAAAAAAACTTCTTTGCCTCTTTGCGCAAGGCTTGCGCCTAAATTCACTGCAACATTAGTTTTTCCGACCCCACCCTTGCCGCCTGTCACTGCGACCACCTGAATTTTGCCCGTTTTTTGGGGTGATTGTGCAAAGCCATTTTTCATTATTCACCGACTCCTTGGAGGCATCATGATTTGAAGATAAAAATGATTTTTTAAAATGTTCAACAAAATATCTTTTATCTCCAAATATAAAGCGTGAGGAAAAATCCTGACCAAAACTTAAGTTGCGGAAAGGAATTTTCGAAGATATTCCATATTCTATTATTTCTTCACATGAATCATTTTCATCAAGTTTTGTAATTGTTAAACCATCAAAATCGATGTTTTGATACAACGAGAAATGCTTTTCTATATACCCGAGACTTACCCCTGAAGAAATCACAAAGGTATTATCAATATCATGTGGGTAAGTTTGTAAAAACTTTAGAGGGTAATTATTTTCTGGGTTGTTAAAATCAAAAGAAGGAAGATCCATAAAGATATAATCTTTATCAAGCGATTCAATATAAGCGTCTTCTAGTTCTTCATAAGATTCAACATAATAAGCAGGAACATTAAATATTCTGCCAAAGGCCCTCGATTCTTCAAGCACTTTAATGTTGGAATGATTAGCAAAAATCAAAGAAAAATTACCATCTAATCCATTTTTCATAAAATGAGCAATTAACTTTGCCATCGATTGGGTTTTACCAGAACCACTTGGCCCTATGAAAGCTTTAATTTTCTTCTGCGGTAAAAGATAATGGGGATCAAAATCCATTAATTCAACTAAATTTTCAATAACTTGTTCCCATGCATCTTTTAATGAAACGTCACTTGCAAGATCAGAAACAATTTGATTCACCATTACAGGGGTTAGGCGCATTTGCAGTAATTGTGCCCGAATTAAAGTGCTAGTCCCTTGACGGACAGGGATCTCAGCCGCCGTATGGATAGGATTTGAGATCTGATTCTTTAAGAGAGTCTTGATAGCATCTAATTCAGACTTCAAATCTTCACTTAACTCAGAGGGTAAAGGTGCTAAAGTCGGGCTCTTTGCTCCACTTTTTTCAAACGTTTCTTTTAATAAGGCTCTGAGTGCTTCAAATTCTGATTTGATAACTTGATTGAGGGCATTTTCTTGATTATCGGTTGGTGATAAAGGGGCTTGGGCTTGTAATGGTGTTAAAGATGATTCAGGGCGCTTTAGCGATAATAAATCATAGGTGCTACGTGTCTCTACGGCAGTTTCAAGCGGTTCAAAAATCGTTTCTTCTGTTCTTTGTCTGGCAGCAGGCATGGCAACTACCTGGACTTTTCCATCTTGATAATCATGCGATAAAATAATCGCATCATGACCAAATTGTTGTTTGATCATCTTAAATGCGTCAGCCATGCTATTTGCTACAAACTTTTTGGATTCTTTCATCAGTTACAATCCTTAAAATCCTAAAGTTGAAACGATTTTAATTTGCTTTTCATCCGGGATCTCTTTAAAAGAAAGCACCGAAAGGTTTTTAGCAAAATGTTTCAGCAATTTTGACAATAACCGTCTAATATTTGGGTGAACAACTAAAATTGCTGGCGTTCCCATTGTTTCCTGCTTTTTCGCGAACTGCATCACGACTTTCTGTATTTTTTCCAACAAGGTTGGATCCACTGCAGCCCCATCACTACCGCCCGTATGCATTGACTGCAGCAAAATCTGTTCCAAGTTTGGCTCTAATGTGACAACAGGTACTTCTTGGGCGGATCCATTGAGCTGTTGGACAATTAATCGTCCCAAAGAAGCTCGCACGAGCTCGGTTAAAATGGCGGGATCTTGACTCTTTGGTGAATATTCTGACAAAGTTTCGACAATAGTTTTACTATCTCTGAGCGGCACATGCTCTTCCAACAGATTTTGGAAGATCTTAACAATGGTCGATAATGAAATTTTATCAGGGACCAAATCATCAACCAGTTTGGGAGCACTTTTGGCGAGAATATCTAAGATTTTTTGCGCTTCCTGGTGGCCAAGTAATTGATAGGCATGATCTTGCAGGATTTGGCTGAGATGGGTTGCAATCACTGTGCTTGTATCAACAACAGTGTATCCCAGTGTTTGTGCTTGTTCTTTGAGGGAACGATTGATCCACATCGCATCCAACCCAAAAGCGGGATCTTTGGTCGGGATCCCTTCAATACTACCAAACACCTGTCCTGAATTAATCGCCATATCCTTATCAGGAAAAACATCCCCTTCTCCAATTACCACCCCAAGTAAAGATATTTTATAATTAGTCGGTCCTAGGTTGAGATCATCTCTGATATGCACTGAAGGTACTAAGAAACCCAATTCTTGTGAAAGTTTCTTTCTTACCCCTTTAATTCTATTTAAAAGTTCTCCGCCATTTTTTGATTCTACAAGCGGAATAAGCTTGTATCCTACCTCTAAGCTAATATCATCTAATAGAGGAACATCATCCCAACTGACTTCTTTTACTTCTTGCTCAGCAGTAGCAAGTGCTGTCGATTCTGGATGTTGTTCTTGCTGCTTAGCATCGCTTTCTTTTGCTTTTTGTTTTTGCATTGCAAAGGCTGCAAAGCCTAATAAAATGGCTATCCCTAAAAAAACAACATGGGGCATACCAGGAATAAGTCCCAAGACCCCAAGCACAATGCTAGAAATAGCTAGAGGTTTGAATTGATAGAAAACTTGTGATTTCACCTGAGTAGAAACGTCGTGTGAAGATGATACGCGTGTCACCATGATAGCCGCAGCAGTAGAGAGTAATAAAGAAGGTATTTGCGCTACCAAGCCATCACCTATGGTGAGTAAGCCATAAACGCGAAAGGCATCGCCTACATCTAAATCATGTTGTAAAGTTCCAATGATAAAACCACCAATAATATTAATCACCAAGATTAATATCCCTGCAATCGCGTCACCTCGCACAAATTTGCTGGCACCATCCATGGCTCCATAAAAATCGGCTTCACTGGCAATCTCCTTTCTTCTTTCTCTGGCTTCTTCTTGAGTAATGATTCCAGAATTGAGATCGGCATCAATTGCCATTTGTTTGCCCGGCATCGAATCCAAAGTAAACCTAGCACTAACTTCTGATATACGGCTTGCTCCTTTAGTCACAACGATAAAGTTAATAATGACTAAGATCAAAAACACCACAAAGCCGACGGCATAATTACCGCCTATCACAACTTCACCGAAAGATTGCACAACTTTCCCTGCAGCATCTGTCCCTGTATGGCCTTGCAATAAGACAACCCGCGTAGAAGCGATATTGAGGGCTAACCTAAGCAAGGTCGCCAATAATAAGATCATCGGAAAAATACTGAAATCGAGCGGTCTCGCTGAGTAAGTTCCCGCCAACAATACCATCAAGGCCAAGGTAATATTGAAAGTAAAGAAGATATCAAGTAAAAAAGGCGGCAAAGGTAAAATCATCATCCCCAAAATGATGAGAACGAATATAGGAATGCCGATGCCTATCGTTGAAAATGGTTTTAACTCTATGACATTTTTTAGCATTTATTTTACCTATTTCAGCATATCTTCAGGTATATTTATCTTTTCCGGCAACTTGGGCTTTTTCAATTTTCCTCTACGATACAGCTTAAGCTGATGAACATAAGCTAAAACTTGAGCCACAGCCATATAAAGTTTTTGAGGAATTTCATCCCCTATTTCTGTATGGAAAAAGATGGAACGCGCTAAAGGTGGCATTGATATTAAAGGCACAGCGTGTTCTTTACCTATTTCAATGATTCTTTGGGCGACGAGATCTGCACCTTTAGCTACAACAATAGGGGCTTTCATTTTGCCTTCAGCATATTTTAAGGCCACTGCAAAGTGTGTCGGATTAGTAATAATGACATCGGCCGTGGGGACAGCGGACATCATTCTGCGCCTTGAAAGCTCACGACGCATCTTATGGATCTTCGATTTAACCTCAGGTTTACCTTCAGTTTCTTTGTATTCATCTTTTAATTCTTGTTTGGTCATCATTAATTGTTGACGATAGTTCCAAATTTGATATGGTACATCCACCAATGCAACGACAATGAGACTAGCACTTAAAATAAAAAAGGAATAAATTAAAATTTCTGCTGAATATCCCATGCCAATTTTCAAATCGTAGGTATTGAGTGCAATCATTTTTTTAAAATAAAGAAAGAAAATGAGGATCCCTGCCGCTAATACTAAAACGACTTTGATAAAAGATTTTAGTAACTCCATTAATCCTTGTGAAGAAAAAATCTTTGCCAACCCTTTGATCGGATCTAATCTTTCAAATTTAAAGGCGGCATTACTTAAAGTGAATGTCCAGCCGCCCATTAACAGAACGCCAACGATACTGGCACAAAAAATGAGCCCCATAATGGGTAGCACAATAAAAAAACCATCTTTCATGCCATGATTCAGAGCAACCATCAATGCATTTCCCTGATGCAAAATTCTACTGTCAAAGGTAAAAAAGAATTCAAAAATTTTTATAGCTTTAGAATAGATATAAGAGCCAAAAATCAGGACAGCGAAACAACCAAACAAAAGCACAATTAAAGAATTGAAATCCTTGGAACGAGCGACTAACCCCCGCTCGCGGGATTCCTTTTGTTTCTTGGGAGTCGCCTGTTCTGTGCGTTCTTGGCTGTCGTCTCTCATTTTACCCCCTACTGGAACAACGCAGCCAAGGTAGTATGAGTATCTTCAGTCAATTCATTAAACTGCGGCAACATAAATGCTAAATTGACCCAAATAAGCGCTATGCCAATTAGCATTGAGATGGAGAAACCGATAGTAAAGATATTCAGTTGAGGTGCGGCTTTTGTCATCACACCAAATGCAATGTTTGTCACTAGCAAGGCAACAACTGCGGGTAAAGCAATTTTTAGCCCATAAATGAACATCACGGATCCCAAATGCATGATGTCTTCAAAAGGAATAAGTTTATACGCATTAATAACAGCTGGTAAAGTATTAAAACTTTCAATGATAGCGCTCACTACAAAAAGGTGACCGTTCATTGACAAATACAGCAAAGTGGCCACCATCATATAAAATTGGCTCACAGCAGGTACCGATATGCCACTTTGAGGATCAACTAATTGCGCAAATCCTAATCCCATTTGCATGGCAATAATTTGTCCTGCAACATTGAATGCTTGGAAGATAATATGAATGATTAATCCAAAGATAACACCAATAATAATTTGATACACAAGGGATAAAAAAATAGAAATAACCGAAGGATCTACTGTTGAAGGTGCTTGTATATTACCCATAGAAGCCACAATAAAAGTGAGGGCTAAACTCAACATAATTTTAATTTTAGCCGGAACCAATTGTGTTCCGAAAATAGGCAAAGTCATCACCATCGCACTAATTCTGGCGAAAGGCAAAAAAAGCGTCAAAACAAGTGTGGGCAAATCTTGCGTCAACTGAATCATTTAACTAATCACACCAGGGATAGTCTCAAATACCTCATGGGTAAAATCTGTAATAACCCTAATCAACCAAGGTGAAAATACCATCAGTGTAATAAAAGTCACAATCAAACGAGGGACAAAGCTTAATGATTGCTCATTGATTTGTGTGGCGGCTTGAAAAATGCTGATCAAGACACCAACAATAAGACTAGGTAAAATCAAAACACTGACTAACATCAACAATATCATTATTGCCTGACGCATTAAATCGATGACGATTTCTGGATCCATTATTTATCCTGCCAAGGTGAAACTTGAAGCTAAAGTGCCTAAAATTAAATTCCAACCATCTACCAAAACAAATAACATAATCTTAAATGGTAAAGAGATAATTAAGGGAGATAACATCATCATCCCCATCGACATTAAAACACTTGCCACCACCAAGTCAATAATGAGGAACGGAATAAAAATAACGAAACCAATTTGAAATGCTGTTTTCAATTCCGAAGTAATAAATGCAGAAATCAAAATAGAAAAAGGAATATCTTGTGCATTTTCGCTATCTAGCTGTTTACCCGAAAGCTCAGCAAATAATGCTAAATCTTCGGTTCTCACCTGATTGTACATGAATTGTTTAATGGGAAGTGAAGCTTTCTCTATGGCTTCTTTTTGCGATAACTTTTCTTCTGTATAGGGTTTAATCGCATTTTCATGAATTTCGGTATAAACAGGTGTCATGATAAACATCGTTAGAAAAAGTGATAGCCCAATAATAATTTGATTACTTGGTGTTTGAGGCATACCCAATGCTTGTCGTAAAATTGACAACACAATAATAATACGAGTAAACGAAGTCATCATCAGCACAATGGCCGGCAATAACGTTAAAGCAGTCATTAACGCTAATAACTGGATATTAATCGTATACTTTTGCGTACCATCGCCATTATTAACGACTTGGAATGCATCTAAATTGAAATCACCCGCATAACAAAGAACGGGAAAAAACAAAAGAGCAAAGAGGATTTTTTTCACTTTGTCTCCGTTAAGGATTGTGAGTCTTTATTAAACACATATAGCGTTTGGATTTGAGAGTCAGTAACTCCTACCAGCAATCGTGTATTATAAGCCTCAATTAACACAACTTTGCTTTTACTTCCTAACGAGGTTCCACCCAATACCTGTAAGCTACCAGGAAATTGCGGCACAATTTTTTTAAAATGTCGCAAAATAAAGGCTAAAGCAAATACTAGCATTAACGTTAGTATTAGCATTAAAGCAATATTGCCGACCGTATTTAGGTTAAGCATCCTTTCCTCGCATTACCTATGTCTTGTGCAAAACCATGCCTAAAAAACCCTCACTCGCTGCTAAAAGCAGCGTCCTCTCCCGTAAACGGTAGAGGGAATTTGTCTGCTCGTTACGCTCAGGTAGACAAAAGCTCCTATCCATTACTTCTTCCTCTCTTGTCCCCTCTCCTGCAAGCGGGAGAGGGTTAGGGTGAGGGTCTTAAAACTATTTCAATTTCTCAATTCTTTCCGATGTGCTTATCACATCAGTTAATCGAATACCGAATTTTTCATTAACTACTACCACTTCTGCACGTGCGATTAACGTGCCATTGACTAACACGTCCAAAGGTTCGCCTGCATATCTGTCTAATTCAATGACAGAGCCTTGATTTAGTTGCAATAAATTTCGAATATTAATTGAAGTTCGCCCTACTTCAAGGGAAATAACGACTGGAATATCCATAATGACGTCTAAATCGTTATTATTGCCAAACATATTATTTTTATTTTCTTTATTTAGTTCGGCAAAATGAGCCGCTTCTGCCTTGACGGCATCAGCTGGCTTTTGGTTGTTTTCTTGCGGTTGCTCGTTTTCCATTATTACCTCTTAGCTGCGTTCTTTTTGATTTTGTCAACAATTTTTACCGAATACTTTCCTTCAAACGTACCAAAGTTACCGGTAAAAATGGGAACATCTCTCACCTTCAAGATAATTTCTTCTGGGATTTCAATCTGTATAATGTCACCTGCTTTAAAGCGCATGACTTCTTTGAGGGTGATTTTTTTCTGTGTTAACATACACGTTAATTCAACATCAGCTTTTAGCATTTCTTCGCGAATGGTCTGCACCCATTTTTCGTCGCTGACATCTTTTTCCACTTTCATGCCAGAACTTAATAATTCGCGAATGGGCTCAATCATTGAATAAGGTAAACAGATTTGAAAATCACCACCACCACCCCCTTCTAATTCAATTCTAAATCTGGAGATGATGATGACCTCAGATAAATTAAATACGTTGACCATGGAAGGGTTGGATTCCATGCCTTTATAATCAAATTGAATATCTAATAATGATGACCAGGCTTCTTGCAGATCTTTAAAAAAGATATCTAACATAAGCTTGATAATACGATGCTCTGTAGGAGTAAACTCTTTGGCATCTGTTTTGTGTTGAACCTTGCCTTCACCACCAAAAAAGTTTTCTACTACAGTAAAAACTAAGCCTGAATCCGCTACGAACAAAGCAGTTCCTTTGAGCGGATGCATTTTAATCATGTTAATACTCGTCGGAACAGCTAAGCTATTGCTGTATTCTTCAAATTTACAAATATCTAAGGACTGTATGGAAACCTCAACCGATTTTCTCAAAATATTATAAAGGCTGACTCTGAGATTTCGAGTGAACTTTTCATTAATAAGCCCAAGCGTTGAAATACGGTTGTAGATATTTTTATCATGATTAGCAAGATCATATTGCCGTGGTACTGTAGGATCGATATAATCTGCAGCCTTAGTACCCTCAGCATTCAATAGTGAATCTAGCTCATCTTGATTTAACGTTGGGTCCATTCATCTACCCTATTGTGAAACAAAATTAGTAAATAGTACTTGATCTACGCCAACATCACCGGTATTTTTTTTCATGATCCGTTGAACGGCTTCAAGCGCTTTTTTGCGAAGCTGCTCTTTTCCTTCTGCGGTGGCTATATCTTCGTATTTTTCATTGCTAAACAACGTTATTAAATCATTTCTAATCAAAGGCCCATAAGCTTCAATCGTTTCAACACTTGTTCCTTTTCGTGCCATTAATTCTACATCCACCTGAAGATATCGGGTTTTATCGATAGCCGGTACATTGACTACGATGGCAGGTTTTAATTTATAAAATTGTGGCTTTGGATTTGCTGGCGCTTCCTTTTCGCTTTTTGCTCCTTCGGCATGTACAACTTCAGCCTTTACTTCTTTGGCAGCATTTGGTGCCACTACTTCGGAAACAGATGCCGCAGCAGCTTGTTCTTGGGGTTGGGTTTTAATTAGCAAAAACAAAGATGCCGTCATTGCAATGCACAAAAAAGTCAATGTCCCAAGCAATATAATTAAAATCTTGTTCAATGATGATTTGGGTTGATTCTCAGCCATGAATACATCCTCCTTAATAGAAGAGGATGCAAAAGTGATACCAAATTATTTTTCAATAAAAACAATGGATTATAAAAAGAATGCTGTCAAAAAATTGACTCCACCTCAAAATCTATTTAAGCATAGAGATCGAGTTGTCCCTCAGAGGAAGAAGTGTACAATGGTAATTCAATCTCTTGATTTTGATTTTGAGCAAATAATGAAGCTGTAGAAAGTGGATTTTTATGCATTTGCCGCTGCTCTTGCCCTGTTTGCCCAGAAGAAACGTTGACGTCGCCTAAATATAAACCCTGTGATGACATTTGTGAGCGTAATTTAAATATACTGGATTCAATGAGATCGCGTGTTTGATCCAAACTTGTATGAAATGTAATGTGAGTTTTATCGGCTTCTTGCCTAATTTTTATTTCAATGCTTCCCAGTTCTGGCGGATCAATATTGACTTTAGCAAGATTTTCATCGGCTTTAATCATTACTTGTATTTTGTGAGAAAGTTCTTGATCAAAATGCTTACTATGAATCACCTGTTCTTTAGTCAATAGATTCTTAAACTCACCTTCTGTCTCATTCAGTTTACTCATTGTATTTTCAAGTGTTATATTGTGTTGAATATTATTTTCATTAGCGTTTGAATTTTTATCAGGATTCTCTTGTAAAAAATCATTAGATAAAGTTTCTTGTTGTAATGAAGAATGATTAACTCTGATCACTGTTTCTTCTGTTGTTACTGTTTTTAATTGTTCAGTATTGTCGTCAATGAAAGTCTTGTTCAACATTTCTTCTGGTTTTTCAATCTGTGCATTGAGCGCAGATAAGGACAAATTGATAGGATCCATTAACTCAATATTTTCCTTAGTTTGATGTTCATCAATCAGCTCTATATTCTCTTTATTATTTATCATTTCATCGGTTACAATGCTAGACAAAGGCACGCTAGCATTTAATTTTTCATTCTCTAAAAATTTATTTTCTGTCATGTGTGATGGATTGATGTTATCGGCATTGAAATAAAGCTTGATATCGTTTTCAGCAAATATAAACAAAGGAGAAAGCGTCACAATAGCTTTGTCTTGAGGTTCATCCAGTGAAAGATCTTTACCTTCTGTTACATTTAATGAATTTGCGATGCTTTGTTCTAAACAGCATTCAAATGCTGGCAGCATTTCTTCTGGCATCATTTTGCCAGTCAGCGGCAAAATAAATGCCTCTATAGAAAAATCTTCTGCATTCAGTTCCAGCTCTTCTGGCACACTATTTTGCAGTGATAAAATCGATGATTTAGATAAATTATTTGAATTTTCAATGGGTTGTGCCGCATTAGTTAATGGTAGATTAAATAATCCTGATATTATATCCATCTTCTTCACGCATAATTAAATAACTATGCTTAGTTAGTATCAAAGCTTGTGCCAATTTTGATATGAAGATTAGGTAGTGAACTGCGAATAACGCTCTTTGGTTGAAGGGTACAATTTTTGAAAAGAATGGAATTCATCAATAATCGATTGATAATTACCTGCTCTTGCCGCAGTTTCCATTTTCTCGCAGGCATGAGCTAATCCAACTGCACCGACATTAAGGCTGTTTCCCTTAATGGCATGTGCAATTTTCCTAGCATTTTCAAAACGCTTATTTTCAATTTCTAAAAATAGTTCCTTTTCTTTTAATTCTGTGTCTTCTAAATAAGAAGAAATAAGATCCTTAAATTTATCGTTAAATAAATGTTTAAGGGTTTCAACCTGCGTTTCATCTAAAATCTTTTCATTGAATTTAGCCATATTTCACTCTACAGCCTAACTATTCTACTGTGAATAATTCATCCAGTTTGGTAATAACCAATATTTTTTTCACATCAGGATTACAATTGATGATTCTAATATTGGAGCTATCACCACCGGCATGATCTCTTAATGCGAGCAACATCCCTAAAGCTGAGCTGTCTAAATAATCAGATTCACGTAAATCAACGATATAGGACTTTGGATGTCCTTCCTGATTCTCATAAGCATTTCTGAACAATTGCAGCGAACTAAAATCAAAACGTCCTTGAACGCTGATAGTAAGTTCCTGTCCATCGGTTGACATTGCTGATTTGATTGCCATAATCACCCCGTAAAATATTATCAGCTGGTCTTTACCATTAATGGTACTTCATATATTTTTTCGGTTTACACTCAAATTTTCTTTAACCCAAACTGTAAAGTTATTCAGATTGTCGACGTTGATTAAATAGCTCTATAGCTTGTTGGTTTTCCTTACGTGTTTCACGATAAGCTTTTTGCTGTAATAGCTTGTGTATCAACTTATTTAAATTTTTAATCTTGCCTTTAATCGCTTCATATTCTTTTAAAAAACGAAAGTGAATTGCTTTCAGTTTCTCGATAGCATCATGTTGTAAGTGAATAGCTTTCTCTAATTGAATAAAAAATTCTTGATATTGTCGGTATTGGAATGAGCGAATAGCATTGGGTTGATCAGCGACTAATTTTGAGCGGTAATCTGTCAAACAATCTTTTAATAGATGATATTTTTTATATTCTGCATCAATTTTACTTTTGTATTGCGCACATTTTTCAGCTACTTTTTGTTCTTCTTTTTCAAGCAAGAAACGAAGTTTATTTAAATGATTTAACTTATCCGCCATTCTTCACCTGAGGCAAAGTGTGAGAAAAACAATCAAATTCTTTCAAAAGCTTCTTACATGCCTCAAAATCTACTTTAGTATTTGCATCTTGTTGCAAAAACGCATACATGCTATTTTTCTTTTCCAGAATAAGATCCATCTCTGGATCCGAACCTTTCTGATAAGCGCCTAAAGTAATATAATCAATATTGTGCCGATATTTAATAAAACTTCGTTTAAACAATTTAGCAAGACGCTTATGCTCAGCATCAATCACCCGGTCCATCACTCGACTGATTGACTGCTCTAAATCAATGGCAGGATAATGTCCTTCTTCAGCCAAATGCCGAGAAAGCACAATGTGTCCATCTAAAATACCGCGAGCACAATCGACAACAGGATCTTGAATATCATCGCCTTCTGCTAACACGGTATAAATGCCTGTGATAGAGCTATTTTGTGTATTGCCGTTACCTGCCCGCTCGATTAACTTAGGGATCTTGGAAAAAACACTAGGTGGATACCCTTTGGCTGTAGGAGGCTCTCCTAACGCTAACCCTAATTCTCGTAATGCATGTGCATATCGCGTAATAGAATCCATTAACAACAGAACACGTTTATTTTTATTTTTAAAGTGCTCTGCAATAAAAGTTGCCGTTTCCGCAGCTTTTATTCTTGCTAATGGTGAACTATCAGCAGGGGCAGCAATAATAACTGCTTTTTTAATGGCAGAAGGTCCAACGCTTTCTTCAATAAATTCTTTAACTTCCCTTCCGCGTTCACCGACGAGTGAAATTACAATTACATCTGCTTCACTGTATTTTGTTATCATGCCAAGCAATATACTTTTTCCTACCCCGGTACCTGCAAATAAACCTACCCTTTGCCCTCTTCCTAAGGTCAGCATACTATTAATGGCCTTAATCCCCACATCTAATGGGGTGTTAATCAGCGCTCGGTCTAAAGGATTAATCGGATCAAAACGTAAATGGGTAGGTTCTACATCCGTTAGGTTGCCTAAACCATCTAAGGGCACCCCTTCAGCATCAATCACGCGGCCTAATAGTCCATTGCCCAGGGGAATAGTAGGAAAGATATCAAGTTGTAAAATGCTGCACCCAGGATGTACGCCTTGAATATCTTCAGAAGTCATCAGGTAAGTTATGTCAGCTCTAAAACCAATTACCTCAGCAATGATTTTATTTTCCGAAACACCCAGTAATTGACAAAGCGACCCGATTTTAGCTTTGAGCCCAGTCGCCTCAATCATGAAACCAGAAATTTTATGCACCTTTCCACAAACAACAAATGGCTGCCAATCATCGAAGGCATTACTTTTTAATTCAAAGGGTTGTTGTTCATTCATTCTGCCTGGGTTCCAATTAAAGGACTGACAGATTCACTAATGAGCTTATTTAAAGCATCCCATAAGTTAAATTCTAAGATTTGTTTATCGGATTCGACCGCAAAACAAAAATTTTCTTTAGATTCATCAATTTCAATGATAATTTGCTTTGCTTTAGCTTTTAAATCAATTTGATCAAAAAATGGCGCTATATTCTTAGCCCCAGAGATTTTGAGCTGTGATACATTATTATCAATTAGATCGATTGCTTTGCTAACAATATTTAGCATAATGTCAGGTTTGAGTGCGATTTGCTCTAGTAATATTTTTTCACAAATCATCGGGACAAACATTAAGCAATCACGTTTTATTTGTTCTAAAAACCGACGTTTATATTCAACAAGTTCAGTCAAGGCAACAGAAACAGTTTGCATTTTTTTATTCATTTCCTGCGTTGCCTGCTGCATGCCCGCTTCAAATCCTTTTCGCACAGCCTCTTGATAAGCAAGTTCGTTTTGACGTTGAAGCTGCTTTTCATCGACATTATTTTTTACTTTAAGTCTCTTTGTAATCGTATGATTTGCGTGAGTTGGGAGTCCAAATTCAGGAAAAGACCAATCACGTACAGGTTCATTTTCATCAGAAGGTAAGGAACTACTCATTAAATCATTTCCTCATTCTTCGAACCTAAGACAATCTTACCTGCATCCGCTAAGGTTTTGGCAATAGACAATATTTCTTTTTGTGCTTTTTCTACCTCACTAACACGAACAGGACCTTTTACTTCCATGTCATCTTTCAAAAGCTCGGCAGCGCGTTTTGACATATTTTTGAAAATTTTATTTTTTAATTCTGTATCCGCGGCTTTAAGTGCTACCACTAAAGTCTCGGTTTTAATCTCACGTAGTAGGACCTGGATCCCTCTATCATCAATTTTCTTCAGATTGTCGAAGACAAACATTAATTCTTCGATTTGATTAGCAAGATCATCATCCTTTTCATGTAGCGCTTCCATTAACCCCGATTCAACACTCGCATCAAGATAATTTAAAATATTAGCAGCACACTTAACGCCACCCACCGCTTTAATTTGGGTAGATTTTGACGAGCCCATTTGTTTTTCCATGATTTTATTCAATTCTTCCAATGCTGCAGGCTGAATAGATTCTTGCATGGATATTCTCATCACTAAATCTAAACGAATTTTCTCGTCTAAATTCATCAAGACTTCTGCTGCTTGGTCAGATTCAAGATAGCTTAAAATAATCGCTTGAATTTGCGGATGCTCGAAATGGATAATCTTGGTAATCGTTTTGGCATCCATCCATTTTAAGGTATCCAACCCCTTGGTATTAGATCCCGATAAAATTTTATCGATAATGGTAGTTGCTTTGTCTTCACCAAGCGCATCAATTAATACTTTTCGAATTTGTTCGTCTTTATTCAGACCGATACTAGTAATACTTTCTGTATCAGTAATAAAATCATCATAAACAGTATGGACAGTTTTTAGTTCAACCTTTTCTAGGTTAACCATGGCCATGCCTAGTTTTTGTACTTCTTTAGGCCCCAAATATTTCAGCATTTTGGCAGCATCTTCTGATTTTAAGCTCATCAGAAAGATTGCAGCTCTTTCAAGGGATGTGCTTTCAGGAGCTTTTTTCATTTTCAATTCCAACCCATTGTTTAATTACTTGCGCTGCCTTTTTGGGATCGTCATTGATCAATTCTTTTATTTTAATATTGTATTCACTTTCATTAAGCTTTCTGTTTTTATTATCTAACTTTTCCGTCTCTTCTTGCGTTTCAAGATCTTTCAAGAATTTCTTTTTGATGCTTGAAATATTGGTTAAATTCTTAACAATCGGTCTTAGTACGACTAAAATAAGGGTGAAAAACACAATAGCTGCGAGCACTTGCTTCACAATACCCATTAACATAGGATTTTCAAAAAAGCTAGGCTTTGGTAGATTTTCAATAGGCTCAGCTTGAGCGAAAGAAGAGTTAATAATCGTTACTCTATCGCCTCTTTCCTTATCATAACCAATTGCATCTCTGACCAATTTTTCAATTTTAGCTACGTCTTGATCAGTAAGCGGTGTCTTAACAGCCTTTCCATTTTCATCATAGGAAACCTTGTCATCAACTACCACAGCAACAGATAGTCTTACCAATTTTCCTGGAATATTAGATTGATGCTTAATTTGGCGATCAATTTCATAATTTCTCGTTGCTTGCTTGTTAATACTCATTGCTGTAGGTAATTGAGCGCCTTGCCCTTTAGCGCCTGGAATGGATGGTACTGAAGACTTAGGAGGTGCCGCCGGTTGTGGTTGTGCTTGCCCTGGTGTTGGCGGTTGATTAGACATGGTACCAGGAATACCGCTTGCATTATCTTCATTTAAAGACTTTTGAATGTCGGATAAGCGTTCGCTGCGAATAGCTGTATTTTTGGGATCGAAATTTTCAGTTGTTTCTTCGACTGAAGTAAAATCAAGCGAAGCTGTTACTTCTGCCTTTACTCTGTCGTAACCTAACCAAGGTGACAATAAATCTTGGATCCTTTGAGCATAAATTTTTTCTAGTTTATGGGTGTAATCTAATTGCTTGGCCGCTGCTGTTAGCGTATCGTCACCAGCAGAAGACAACAATTTACCATTTTGATCTATCACGGTGACATTTTGCGCTGATAACCCTTGGATACTTGATGCAACCAAATGTGTAATCGCTGCAACTTGATCAGATTCTAATTTATAGCCACCGTAAATATCTACAAACACTGAGGCACTCGGTTCTTTTTTATCTTTTAAAAAAGTAGTTTGCTTAGGAACGGCTAAATGCACCCTCGCAGATTTAATATTTTCTATTGAAGAAATGGTCTTTTCTAGCTCCCCTTGTAATGCTCTAATATAACGCGCACGTTCTAGTAATTGGCTATTACCGAAAACTGAGTCTTTATCTAAAAGTTCAAATCCATTCCCAGAGCTATTGGGGATCCCCTGACTTGCAAGCTTTATCCGTGCTTCTTGAATTTTTGAGGCATCTACCAACACAAGCCCTGTTTTTTCGTCTAATTTATAGGCAATATTTGAGCGTTGCAACGCATCAACTACATCACCTGAATCTTTAGTATTTAGCTGATTATACAAAGGAGCGAAATCTGGTGTCCGTGACCAGAGCACAACATAAACACCCAAAGCAATACTTGCAGCAATGCCAACAAGTAGCGTGAGCTGCTTTGCCAATGGAAGTTCAAAAAATCCTTCTGCAGGATTACCTTTTAATTCAAGTGCTCTTTCTACCATTTAACGCCTCTCACACAGGCATATTCATAATTTCTTGATACGCACTCACAATACGGTTACGTACCTGAGCCATTGCTTGCAAAGAAATATTTGATTTTTGCAAGGCGACCATCACTGATGATAAACTGATCCCTTCTTCGCCAGCTTCAAATCTCGTTGCAAGATTTTCTGCTTCTTGCTGATATTGATTCACTTTAGCGATAGCATCTTTTAACAATGTGCCAAATTCATTTTTATCGTCCTTAGACTCTACAAAAAATGTATCTAGCCCTTTTGCTTGCGTTGCTAAAGCTTTCATTTCTAACATCAATTTATTTGCATCAATCTCACTCATTATCGCTTCCTTAGCTCTATGGTAGAGCAATACCCATTTTTTTCATCCGAGATAATTTGTTTCGTAATGTCCTTGCACTAATGCCCAATTTTTCGGCGCAAATATTTCGATTGCCTTTTGATTCTTCTAATACTTTTAAAATTAAATCATTTTCTTTATCTGTTAATTGCTCTGCAAGCTCTAAATGGGATGATGTCGCTTCTTCAATTGCTACTGCTTTTTCATCAAAGATAATATGATTTTCTGTTATCGCATTGCCATTTGAGAAAATAATCGCTCTTTGGATAACATTTTGTAGCTCACGAATGTTCCCCGGCCATGAATGTGATAATAATTTAGTTTTAGCAGAGAGTGACAATTCCACTAAAATTCCTTGGGCATATTTTCCAACAAAATATTCTGACAATGGTATAATATCTGCTTGGCGCTGTCGCAAAGGTGGTATATGTAACGGAAAAACGTTCAACCGGAAATAAAGATCTTGTCTGAAATTGCCTGCTTCAATTTCTTTAGATAGCACTCGATTCGTCGTTGCAATGATCCGAATATCTAACTTGATGAGTTTTTTGCCACCTAATCTTTCCACTTCTCTTTCTTGCAATACCCGTAAAAGCTTTGCTTGCAAGGTTAAAGGCATTTCTGAGATTTCGTCTAATAAGATTGTGCCCAAATTACCTTGTTCTAGTTTGCCTTCGGTGGTTTGATATGCACCGGTAAAAGCTCCTTTTTCATAACCAAATAAAATTGCTTCTAACATATTATCTGGAATAGCCGCACAATTAATGGCAACAAATGGATTATCCTTTCTTACAGAATTATCATGAATGAATTTGGCAAATATTTCCTTTCCAGTACCACTTTCGCCGCTGATAAGTACCGAAGCATCGCTTCCTGCAACCTGAGAAGCAAGACCTATAAGTTGTTTTGTTTTATCATCAAGATGTACGATATTATCACTTGTTGTGACAGGTTTAATCACTTGATTAATTTTGCAAATAAGCTGCTCGGCATCAAATGGTTTAGTAATATAATCCATTGCTCCGCTTTGTATTGCCATAACCGCATCTGAAATTTTTCCATATGCAGTCATTAAAATGACAGCAACAGTATAAAAATTCTTTTTAATATTTGCTAGCAATTCAAGACCATTGGTCTTGCCCAAATTAATATCGCTTACTACAACTTGAAAATGCTTTTCTTTCATCTGCTGTAGTGCACTTTCAGCACTTAGCGCAAAATCAACATTAAACCCTGCATTTTGCAACGTTATTTTTAGTGCTTCAAGTAAATCTTTATCATCTTCAACAATAAGAATATTGTTCACACTGTTAATCCTTTAGCATGGGGATCATCACGGCAATTTTAGTATATTGCGCTACTTCAGATTCTATCGTTAATCTCCCCTGATGTGCTTCAATAACAGATCTTGCTATAGAGAGCCCCAATCCATTTCCAGTATCTTTTGTCGAGTAAAATCCTTTCATCACTTTTGCAATAACATCTTGCGACATCCCTTGCCCATTATCGATAACTTCTATAATGAGGTTTTCTTCCTTTTTAAATAACTTAATATCAATTTTATCGTTTGTAGCACTAGCATGTACCGCGTTATCAACAATATTATTGAAGGCTCCCCTGAGGGATTGCCTGTTTCCCCATACATAACAAGTCTCAACATCATTTGCTTGATAAAAATTCAATTCAACATCAGGATGTAATGCTTTAAAATCTTCTGATATGCAAAGCATATCTGCAGCAAGATCAAATTTCTCCAGCAGCACTTCACCGCCTTTATAAACTAATAAGACTTCTTCTATTTGCTGCTTAATGAATACTAATTGATTCATAATACGATGCTGATACTTCTTGATATCATCAATAGAAATGTTATCTAATCCCAAATTAGAGACATATAGCATGGCGGTTGATAACGGTGTTCGCAGTTGGTGTGCTAAGGCAGCTGAAAGCTTTCCGATAGAATCAATTTTTTCTAAGGTGATCTTTGATTCGTTATCTTTTTTCAACTCAGATTCATCTAATAATAATACTATTTGACCCTTTCTATCTGGTAAAGCTTGAGTTTTTAAAACAATATGTTTTCCTGATTGACTAAAAATATAATGTCCATTATCAGAAATACCTTTCACATTCTTTTTAAGTGCTGTCTCCCAGCGTGCATTTATCGCTGTGAAGTCAAACAATTCACAGGCGATATTATTGGCATGCAAAATAACGCCATTGACGTCAATGATGACAATCCCTGCCGGAATAGCCTCTAACCATTCGGTTATTTCAGGCTTCTCTGGCAACACTTGCGCTTTTTTATGTAAAACAGTTTCTGAATACATGAGATTATCAACTTAGATAAAATATTACTTGAGATCAGCAAAATGCATGCCATATTTTTTCTACTGCAAAATCAAATAGATAGGATTAAACTCAAACTTCAGTCAAAATAATGGCAGTTTATTTTTCAATATTGAACTTTCTCATTTTTTCAATAAGGGTTGTGCGACGCATCCCTAATTTATCAGCGGCATGAGAAACGATGCCGTTAGTTTTATCTAAAGCATCTTTGATAAATTTAAGTTCAATATGATGCAATAATTCTCTTAAATTGACGTCTTGTGTTTCATTAAAGTGATTACCTAGCAATAATTCTGATACGGAAGCTTCGCTTGGCTGAGAGACTGGTATTTCTTGTTTAATGGACTGATTCTGGTATTTTTCAGGTAAATGCTCGACTTCAACTGTTTGATTTGGATAAAGCACAATTAATCTTTCAATAAGGTTAGAAAGCTCTCTAATATTACCATTCCATTTACATTTTCTTAAAGATTCTATCGCACCTCGAGATAATTTTATCGAAGCGCCCAAATCTTCTTGAAATCGATTGATCAGATCATTGATCAGAGTAGGAATATCTTCCATTCTTTCCCTGAGACTTGGCATTTCAATGGGGAAAACATTTAAACGATAAAATAGATCTTCCCTGAAATTTCCCTTCACAATTTCTTCTTCAAGGTTTCGATGTGTTGCTGCAATAATTCTGACATCTACCCTAGAAGATTTATTGCTACCAACACGTTCAAAGATTTTCTCTTGGATGACTCGAAGGATCTTCACCTGCATCACCAGCGGCATATCACCGATTTCATCTAAAAATATCGTGCCACCTTGCGCCATTTCAAAGCGGCCCATGCGCGAGGTAATGGCGCCTGTAAAAGCACCTTTCTCATGGCCAAATAATTCGCTTTCAAGTAATTCTGTCGGAATAGCGCCACAGTTCACAGGAACAAAGGGTTTATGCTTTCGGTTAGAAAGTGCATGGATAAGTCGACCAGCAATTTCTTTGCCTGTGCCAGATTCTCCTGTAATCAAGACATTGACATCAGTCATGCAAACTTGCTGAATAATTTTCTTAATTTGCGCAATTTTAGGACTATTACCACTGATCCCAACTGATGCAACACTGCTCGTTGTTTCTTCTATCATAGTAACCCTGTGTCCTCACTTCTTAGAGCCTGCCTTACTGTAAGTAAGAGATGCTAAGATTATTTTCAGAATGCCTAGTTAACTAATAGTTCTAGAACACAAAGTCTGTCAAATTTTCGTCAACAAGAAGTGTCAGTTTATGATCACTAAGCTATGAAGCTCATTTTTGGTAGGATTTATTGGCACGTAGCTGTGTGCGCAATTGTGTTAGTTGATCTGCGATATGAAGATTCTTTTGCTCTAGCAAATCAATCAAATTAGAAAGTTTTGAAACTAACAATAAGATAGCGTGTTTATCAACGTTGAATGTATCTGACATTGCACTAGAACCATCTGCCTGAAAAGGCTCCATCATCTCAATGAAATGCGCATAATCTTCTTGCATTAAAAGCTGATGAGCATTTTCTAACAAGGATTGCATTGCCTCAAGAGGCATTAAGTTACTCATCGCTATCCTTTTGCAATTGCTTAGGTGCATTATCCCAAGCGTCTTTTATCACTAAAAGCAATTTAATTACTTCATCAATTTTATTGGTGTCATTTTGCAGATTTGCTTCTAGCAACGAGCGCATCATGTAATCATATAGTTCAAAAAGATTCTCTGCTATCTCTGCGCCTTTTTCTTTATCTAAACTAGTTTGCAAAGCTTCAATCATCGATAATGCTAAGCTAATATTTACGCCTTTATCATGAATATTGTTTCGTTGCATAAAGCCTTTGGCTAAAGATAGTTTTTCAAGCGTGCTTTCCATTAACACTTGAATGAGCCGATGAGGATCGGCATCGACAATACTCGTTTGCGAAAACACTGTTTGATAATGTTTGGCAGCATTATTCGGATTCATCATTTATTCCTTACACTCTTAAGCCATTTGCAAGTATGATTCTATTCTCTAAACATCATTGGTTTAGGTAATTTTTCTAATTGGGTTTCCAGATATTCACTTAATGAACGCAATTTAGCCACAATGGTATCCATGGCAATAAATTGTGTTAATAATCTTTGTTCTAAACTTTTAAGATGTCTTTCTAAGTTGACTCTACGTTCATCAATAACAGCAATACTTTCATTTAACCCATCCGTTTTGGATTGAAGGATCCCATTAATTTCGATGTAATTTTCAAGCATAGTATCCATTTTAGTTACTAAACCATTTGTAGAATCCATAAACAGGGATCCAACTGCATCAAAATTATCATTTAACGAAGTAGTGAGTTGATTTTGATCAATCACTAACATCCCTGTATAGCGATCTGAAGTAATGCCAATTTGAGAAAGGGTAAAATACCCCGCAGGCTGTGAAGTATTCATATCAGTGATAATTCTTCGCATCTGAAATTCTATACTTCTTAAGGTGGCATCCCCTATTAAAATCCCTGTGTCTTCACCATTGATATCATACTTGCTGAGATTTTTGATAGAATTAAAAACAGCATTATAACTGTCAACAAATCCTTGTATTGCTGCTTGCGCACTTTGCAGATCTAGATTCACTGACAAAATAATTGGCGAATTCGTGTTGGTATGAAGCAGATCTATCGTTACACCATTGATGGCATTATCAATGGTGTTAGAGTCACTTGTAACTGGTACCCCTTCAATCTTAACAATAGCATTTTGTGCCGTTTGTAAAGAGGTCAAATTATTAGAGGCCAAACGCGATAAACCTGCATTATCTGTATTGTTACTATCGGCATCATTTGCCACTGTAACGGTAAATGTATTGTTAGTCCCTGTCGGCGAAGAAAAAACAATACTCGTCCCTGCATCAGTGGTAATCAGGCTTGCGGTAATTCCTGTTGATTTTGAGGACATATTGATAGTATCGTGTATGCCTTGTAACGTTTGATTAGAAGCGTTAATGTTAAAGGTATAATTATTCGTTCCTACCGCAAATTTTAATTGCCCCGTCCCAACAACGGCTGAGGCATCGGTAAAATTAATCGAACCCATTTTTTGCGCTAAGGCTAATTGTGTTACTTCAACTGTATATTTACCTGGCGAGGCAGTCGCATCAGCTGTCACCGAAATGACATCAACATTATTATTCTGTTCTGCTGTTGCAAAACGTAAATCAAATTGATTGGTCGTTTGCAATTGTTCTAATTTATCAGCAAAATCTGACATCGCACTTTTAAGCGTGCCAAAAGCTGTTATTTTTGCTAGGGTGGATGCCTCATCCATATCAAATTTTTTAATTTTTTCTTTGCTTTCAGCTTCAAGCAAATTATCCACCAGAGTTCTGATATCAACGCCAGATCCGACACCGCTCGTTGAAATTTTCATTTTCTATTCCTTAAATTCACTATCCCTTAGGCATCCTTGTCAATTAAGGTCATTTTTTGATTACGCAAATTTTGCGCTAAATCAACAATTTCTTGCACACTGACTGCTCTAATTTTCTTGCCCGTTGTGCTATTGAGAATACTGATAGTCATTATCTCATCGTCATTTTCAAGCACAATAGTTAAGGCATAACCCAATGTACTTAAGACCATGTTTATTTCAGCGATATATTCTTTAATTGTAGCGTAGTCTGGATCCTGTAAATTTTCGCTGTCTTTCTTCTTTTCTTGCGCATCACGCTCAGTACTATCCTTTAAGGCGAAATTTTTAGATTGTCTATCATTTTCATCAGTCAATCGTAAATTAATCAGGGGGAATGATATGGGGCCTACTTTATCCATGATCATTTCCTTATATGTAAAAAAGGCGGCAGCATCTAAAGACACTACCGCCTTTTATTTATATCACTTATTTCAACAGAGCAAGAACGTTTTGCGGAATTTGATTAGCTTGCGCTAATATCGCAATACCTGCTTGTTGCAAGATTTGAGTGCGAGTTAAGTTTGCTGTTTCAGCAGCAAAGTCTGCGTCCAAAATTCGTGAACGTGCAGCTTGCAAGTTTTCCACGTTATTCGCAATGTTAGAAATAGTACTACTGAATCGATTTTGTACCGCACCGAGCTGTGCGCGAACCGTATTGATTTGGGTTAACGCACCGTCAATAATCGAAATCGCAGCGTTTGCGCCCGCTTGCGTACTTACGTCGATAGAACCAACGTCACTCAAAGTAGAAGCATTCGCAGAGTTTGACGCACCACTAAACAGTGATGTACCTGTTGATGCACTACCAGAAATGTTCGAGGTAATGTTAAAAGTGGAAGCTGAGTTGAATATGATCTCCCCACCCACTGTTGTGGTGTTAAAGTTACCTCTTTCACCACCGGCATAGAGATTGACTGCGGTTCCGCCGTTATGACCGGCATTACCTGTTACCGTAATAGATTGTTCAACAGGCGTAGCCAAGGTGCTACCTGTACCACCAACAGGGGTAACGCCAGGTGCAGCAAATCTTACAGCAGCACTGTGATTGAAGCCTTCGATCACAATGTCTTTACCGGTAGCATGTGTCATCACAAGCTCAGAGTTGTTTGTACCTAAAGCAGCAGTAACACTTGTGGTACCCGCTAGGTTGTTAATCGCTGTCACTAATGCGCTTAAGTCATTGGTAGTTACTGTGGCAGAAATGGCAGCCCCAGTTGCAACGTTATCACCATACAAGGTGAAGCTTACGGTTCCGTTGGAAGATAGATTTGACAAAGTCACCGTCGTAGCAGCAGTTGCATTCACACCTGTAGAACCAGATGCAGCGTTAACTGCTTGCGCAATACTGTCTGCAGCTTGTCCTGCCGCTACAGCAACGTTTGATGAACCTGCGCTACCAACAATTGTTAAGGTTTGTGCCCCAATATTGTTGCTTGTTACAGGTGCCGTTGTGGTTGTATTGTTGACTAAGTCTCTAATGTTACCTTTACCAACCGCTACAGTGGTTGCAGCCACTGCAGGAATAATGGTCGCGTTACTACCAATAACGCTGTAACCTTCATCCATACCGATATCAACACGACCACCAAAGGTTGTAGATTGTGTTGCAACCAAGGTGGTAGCTGCACCGCCACGAAGACCTGTCATATCGAATACACCGGTACCTGCTGTGTTTGCAAATACCATGTCACGTCCATCAAGACCTGTCACCTGTACGGAAGACCCATTACTTACAGCATAGATCCCTTGCCCTTGCAACGTTGCATCCCCATTAATTGCTGTAGCAATTGAGTCTGCTGTGGTGGTTGCACCGCTTGAAATAACTTGACCGTTTAAAGTAATGTTGGTAGCAGCATCCATCGTGGCAAGGTTACTCACCGTAACTTGGTTAAAACCACGTGCTTTCACACCAGTTAAAGCAGATAAGTTTGTTGCGATGGTATTTGCTTGGTCGTTTGCAGCAACAGTAACGGTTTGTGTATTGGTTACACCTGATGCCAATACATTGGTAACAGATAAAGTTGAACCAGTATAACCGTTGGTCGCAGCGTTAGCCTGAGCCACGGCAATTTCAGTACCTAATGCTGCACCACCTGCACCGCCTACCGTACCAATATAAAGCTGGTTACGCGTTGCGCCTTCCAAGCCATTAGCATTGTTCGTGGTAACTAAGTTATTACCCAATGCTGTTGCACGAGTATCTTGAATACTAACCGAAATTGTTTGGTTAGCTTCAGCACCGACTTGGAATAATGCGTTTTGCAATTCACCATCAAGAATGCTTAAGCCGTTGAAGGTGGTGGTATTTGCGATACGGGTTAATTCTTGTTTGAGCTGATTTACTTCGTCCTGAATTGCCGCGCGATCTGTTGCGGAGTTTGTACCGTTAGCAGATTGAATCGATAGTTCGCGGACACGTTGTAAAATGTTTGTGGTTTCTTGTAACGCACCCTCTGCTACCTGCGCTAATGAGATAGCGTCGTTTGCATTTCGTGATGCTTGCGTTAAACCGCGGATCTGTGAAGTAAATCGCGTACTGATTGCCAAACCTGCCGCGTCGTCTTTTGCGCTATTGATCCGCAAACCGGAAGATAGCCTTTGCAAAGATGTGGCAAGAGCCGCACTGGATTGATCTAAGTTCTTCTGAGCATTAATAGATGAAATATTAGTATTTACGACTTGTGCCATAATTTTCTCCCGGATTTCTATTTCTTATAAATCTGAAATTTAAACCAGTTAGTCTTAGCGGATATACTACTGCAATAGTTGTATTTACCGCTCCCAGGTTGGTTATCGACATAACAAGAGTTAAGTTTAGAGAAATTTTATAACGGGATTATCTTTTTTTTACGACAAAAATTAATCTAGTATGTACAAAAAGTAACTGTAGATCAAAATTTGACTATTATATATATTACTCAAACGTAGAACGGTTTATCAAATAATCTATCAGTACTTAAATAAGTAGCTGTCTATATGCTGAGATATTCTTATACAGTGGTAGCAGAAATAAATCTTATCTTAAAAAAGCAAAGATATTTAAATTTTGAATTTGAACAAAGCTTTGCATGGCAGCCTGCAAGGCAAAACTCGTTTGGGTAAGCTTGGTAATAGCTTGACTATAATCTAAATCTTCTATCAAACTTAGGTTTTTTTGTGACAATAGCTTGAGGGTTTCATTAAATCCTTTGGCACTTTCAACTACGTTTAGTCTAGCGCCTACTAATGTTCTCGTTTTAATTAGAACATTCTGTGCATCATAAAGATTATTTAACCCTAACCCAATCTCATAACTAAATTGCACGGGATCACTAGAATATGAGGTGATATTTTTTATAATCTGTTGTATTGAAGTAAATATATCTTGTGTACTAACATCTACTAAAGAAACCCCAAAAACATCACCACCATTTGGTATACCTGTTATATTCAAACTGATACCGTTGAATGAAATAGTTTTGCCTGGGGCATAAGTCACATTAGCAAATCCAGCTAAGGGCGTTGTCGGATCTGCATCTGAAACAATATTGAAAGTAGTACCGCCAGCATTAAATATAATAGAATAAGTTTGAGTTGGATCAGCAATATTATCAATCACCTGTGGCTGAGAAATGATCCCAGTTCCGGTATTAGTTGATAAAGGGTAAATTCCTGCCGAAAAACCAGCCGCACTAGGCAGTGCCCCCCCTATAGAAAAATCTTGGTGCGCTCTTAATGAAACGGTTCCGACCATCACCTGATCTAATGTGCCTGCCGTTAAATTAAAATTTGCAAAGGTTGCTGCAGGTGAGGTACCCAAAGTCTGCAATTGAATATTTCTGCCATCGGCAGCGCTTAACATCATATTTGTGCCAGGTCCCCCTGGTTGTGAAACGGTCACGCCGCTTTGGCTAGCCATAGCCGAAATAGCGCTCATTAAAGAAGCTTCTGTTCCACCAGTATCAATAATTTCTATACCATTGATAACAAATTCATTAGTTCCAATTGTGCCAGGCGTATATATTCCAAGATCAACTTGTGTTGCATTCGCAACTGCTCTAACCTTGTGATTGACATATTGACTATTAATCGCATTAGCAATAGCAAGCGCGCTGCTGGCGGCATCGGAGGTTGAAACCCCATCAAGAATGGGAGCAGGAATAGCAATTTGGCTAATGATCAAATCATTTGGACCAATAGGAGGCACCGTTCCAGCTGTAACAAGAGATGAAGCGGGGGAAGTTACTGTTGCTAAACCATCATTTCCTGATCCATTAATTCGTTGTGTCGGGATATTAAAAAAGATTTCTTTGCCTGAATCAGAAATAGCAACAAAAGTAGAGGTACCTAACATAACATCTCTTTGTCCCTCATCTCCTCTGAAATGATAGACGCCATTCGTATCTTGAATGACGGGCATGATATTGGTATCAAACCCTGAAAATAAATAATCGCCATTGGCACTACGTTCATTAACCAAATCAGTTAATTCTTGCAATCTTTCCGTCATTTCAACTGCAATAGCATTCCTATCAGAATCGACTAAAACAGTATTTCCTGCTTGAATGGTAAGTTCTATCAAGCGTTGGTACAAAGAAGTGACTGCATCTAAAATTGAATCTTCATATTCAAGTGCGTTTTCTGCTGTAGTAGAATTTTTGATAAATTGATCGAACTTATTCATTTGATAACGTAGGTTAATCGCCTGCGTTGCCCCGATAGGATCATCAGATGCAACAATAATTCTTTTACCAACCGAAATCTTATTTTCGGTATCATTTAATAATAATTGCTGCTGCTCAAAATTATTAATTGCATTAAGATAAATATCGACAGTAGAAATTCTCATGATTAATTAAAAACCCTAATTAATGCGTCGAAGTTGCTTCTTGCAACCAAAATAATTTGTGCAGCAGCTTGATAGGCTTGTTGGAACCCCAATAATTTAGTCGCTTCTTCATCTAAATTAACACCTGAAATTTGATTTCTATTGCTTTGAATGGCATTAAAAATGCTAAAGCTTGCATCTCTATTAATAATACCTTGTGATGATTCTGTTCCAATTTCAGCTACAAGCTGAGAGTAGGTTTCTTGAAAGGTAGCGGTATTATTTTGCATCAATTTTTCAAACTGCAAGTTAACCAATTTAATACCATTACGGTTATCACCATCAGCATTGGCATTATATTCAATGGTAAATGTATCACCTGCCTGAGGGATCCCTTGTAGAGTAATTCGATATCCTGGATCATAAACATAGGTAGGTTTTGGGCCAGGTGGCGTCAAATCTACGACTGACGATAGTGGAAACACGTCCGTATAAAGATTATTTGGATTGTAAATTTGATCTTGACCAATTTGTTTTCCATTCCCACCAAAGCTCATATCATAAACACGGTACATCATAGGTGTAATAAATTCGATGCGAATAGGCGGCGTTATTTGACTGGGCTCAGAAAAAGCATTCCCAAGAGTAGTTGCAGTCGGCAAAGGAACACCACTGGTGTTGACAACGTCTGATACTAAAATTTGCCCAGTTCCTTTGTTGGTCACCGTGGCCTGCGCTTTAATTGGCATTGCAATGGCAATCGTCGTCGGATCAGTTATTCTAAAACTAAAATCGCCTGCCCCGCTTCGGGTTGGTTTAATAACAAAAGAATCTCCATTAGCAATAGTACCTGATTCCAAACTTACAACAAAACCATCAGCAGCAAGGATTGGTACGGTTGTTTGCGCAACAATTTTTGAAGAGGATAAATTTCTTAAGGTATAGAATGTGCCATTATAAGTAAGCTCATAATCATCTGCCGTTAACCCTGGATAAACAGTGGGAACTGAGCCTGTCGTAAAACCAACGCCTGCTGGATTATTTCCACCAATGAAAATAGGATCATCATTTTGTGAAATCAGTTTGACGTTGGCACGTTGAACATTATCTCTTGCACCACCGGCACTGATATCAAAATAAGTAAAGGTAGCACCTGTAGAATCTAATGTCTTCGTCAATTGAATATTTCTACCATCATCTGCTACCAAGGTAATATTTCCAGCGCCATCCCCTACTGCCTGGACACCGGTTTGCGAGGTTAATGCATTAATATCTTGTAAAATTATTTGCTCATTTACGCCTGTGCTAATAACATTGACGCCATTAATACTTAAATTACCCGCAACCAGTGCACCTGGCGTGAAAGTACCTAAATAAAGCGCATTAGGTTGTGCAATGGCTGTCACAAGATGAGCCGCTGATTGCGAATTAATTGTATTGGCGATAGCGATAGCGCTTGCGAGCGCATCACTAGTAGAAACCGTATCATCCGCAGCTGTTGCAGCACGAATATTGATGTTATTCAAGCTTAACATGTTACCAACTAATGCTGTGAGCGATCCTGCATTGACGATATTAGAAGCTTGTGAAAAAGTAGATATTTCCTCATCAAAAGGATTAATCGGATCAATAGCAACCCCAAATACAGCGCTTCCGGTATTTCCAGTATCTTTATATACCCTATTTAATCTTGCTATATAAGCATTGGGATCATTAAATATCTCAATACCAAAATTACCATTCAGATCGATCCCTTTGACATGCTGAGCATTAAACGCACTGGCAAGCGATATGGAAATGCGGCCAAGTTCATTTAAACTATTTGAGATAATCGAATCACGTAGGGCTAAGAGCCCTCCCATTGTGCCACCGGAAATAAAAGAGCTGACGACTTGTGTCGCATTTTCATTACCAATCGTAATATCCTGCAAAGAAGCATCATTCGAGTTAGGTTTGGTGCCCAGCGTGTTGAGAGCTGTCCCAAGCACTAAAGATTGACCGTTTCCGATGAAAACGTTTAATGAACCATCATTTTGCACATTAGTAGAAACACCTACATATTGTGAAAGCTCAAAAAGATATTGATCCCGCAAGTCAAATAAATCATTAGGTTGATCTCCTGCTGAATTACCTGCATAAAAGGAAATTTGCTGGTTCACAACTGAAATTTTCTGCGCAATACCATTCACTGCAATTGCATTTTGTGCAAGCTGTTGGTTAATATTAGAAACTTCATTCTGAAGTTGCGTTGATAATTCATTTATTTGTGATGCCAAGATCTCACCTTGCGAAATAAATACTTGTCTTGCCGAAATAGAGCTTGGATCATTACTTAAGTCTTGCAAGGAGTTAAAAAATTGGCTCAAGGTTTGGGCAATACCACCTTTACCATCGTAAAATAAGCCTTCAATATCTTGAAGATTTGTCGCATACGCATCAAATTGGTTATAAACTGCTTGCTGGTTCCTAAGAGACTCTATCAAAAACTCATCAACAACACGATTGGTGCCTAATATTCCTACCCCGGAGCCGACAAAGCCATTCCCTGCTTGTCTTGGTAAATTTGCGGCAAGCGAAGTGACTTGCCTGCTGTATCCGGGCGTATTAACGTTAGCAATATTGTGCGAAATAGTATTTAAGGTTTGCTGTGCAGCAAGCAATCCTGTAGTTCCAATCGCTAACATATCGCTCATACTGGCATTTCCTTACCATTTAATAGTAAATTGCCGTCTTGGATTGGCTGCGTTAAATGAGGATTTTTATTCAATTGTTTGACTATTGCATCGGCAAGTCCAATTCCACCTGCTTTTGATAAAGATAGTGATAACTGTTGATTCAACATGCTGTGGAAAAAATCTTCACGATCGCGATTATAAACATCGGATTTGAATGAAGCATTAGCCTCATCCATGCATTTAAGTACCAAATTGAGAAATACTGACTCAAGATGCTGTGCGGCTGTTTTAAGCGCTTCATCTTGCTGTTCGAGATCTGCGTGCCCTAACTGATTTAAAGCATTAAAATCATAATAGTTAAAGGTATTTAGAAATCGTGTTTCCATGTTAATCCTAAATAATTTCTAAATCTGCGTTCAATGCACCTGCTTGCTTTAATGCCTCGAGTATCGCCATTAAATCACCCGGAGCAGCACCAGTCTTATTGATACCTCTGACAATTGACTCTAAAGAGGTTGCATGAACTAAAAAGGTTCTAGTATCTGATTGTTGTACGGAGACATCTGATTTTGGCGTGATGGCCGTTACTCCCAACGATAAAGGTTCTGGTTGTGAAACTTGAATATTTTCTGTCACTGTGACAATTAAATTACCATGGGTGACAGCAGCAGGACCGACAGTAACATGCTTTCCAATCACAATGGTGCCTGTTCTTGAATTAGCGACTATGCGTGCCCGCGTTTCACCCGGTCTTACTTCCAAATTTTCAATGATAGAAACTAAGGCGACTTTATCTGCAATCTGTACTGGCACATGAACTTTCACTGAAGTAGCATCAACTGGAACAGCTGATCCGGGCGTAATAGCAGTATTAATCGCTTCAGCAAGTCTTCTTGCGGTAGTAAAGTCTGATTGATGCAAATTGAACACTAACACATCAGTTTGTGCAAAAGGACTTGGCACCCCTCTTTCTATCATTGCACCATTAGGGATCCGCCCTACCACAGGTAAGTTTACCGTAATTTTTGAACCATCAGCACCTTCGGCAGAAAAGCCACCAACGATTAAATCCCCTTGCGCGACAGCATAGACATTTCCATCAGCCCCTTTTAATGGCGCTAATAACAAAGAGCCGCCTCTTAGGCTTTTTGCATTCCCTAATGAAGAAATTGTTACATCAATTTTTTGACCTGGTTTAGCAAAAGCGGGTAATTCTGCGTGTAAAGACACCGCGGCAACATTTTTAATATTAGGCACGACGGTGGGAGGGATGGTGACACCTAATTGATTTAACATATTTTTAAAAGACTGTTTGGTAAACAGCTCAGTATCACCTGTTCCATCTAAACCAACGACTAAGCCATATCCAACTAGATGGTTACTTCTAATACCTTGAATAGAGGCTATATCTTTTACCCGTTGTCCCCAAGAGGGTAACGACAAGGTAAGCAGTAAACATAATATGATATATTTTACTTTCATGTTGCCTCTTAAATTGGCCACCAAGGATGTGAAAGAATTTTCACTAACCAACCAGGATTACTGCCGTTAGCAAACGCACCTTTTCCGCTATAGGTAATTCTTGCATCAGCAAGACGATTTGAACTAATAGTATTATCAGGATTAATGTCTTGTACCCTGACGATGCCTGCTAGCCTGATAAACTCATCACCTTGATTAATGTGAACCCATTTTTCACCACGTACAAATAAATTTCCATTAGGATAAATCTTCGTTACAACGACAGAAATAGTACCAGTCAATTGATTGTTTTGGGTTGCAGTACCCGTTCCTGTAAATTTTGTATCGCCATTAATATTGGTTTCTAATCCTAGGTTATCTGTTGTGACCAAAGGAATAGGCAATTGTTTAGGAAATTTCCATTTAGCTTCAGTGTGGAAAATTTCCGGCTCAGGTAAAGTAATTTGATTTTTCTTTTCGTATTGACTATTCGCTGTTTTGTTCGCATTGGTGTTTTCCGCAAGCACAACGGTCAATACATCGCCCACTTTATGCGCTTTAATATCTTCAAAAAGAGCCATTCCTTCTTTGGGATAATAAATCGATCCTGTATCTGGCGTTTGTATAGGTGCAGGATCAGGAAATACGGGCGCATAATCTGGATCGTTAGGCACATCAATATGAATACATCCTGTCAACAGCGTGCAAATAAGTACTGAGCTTAAGGAAATAATCCTTTTTAGCATATTATCCCCTACAATACTTGGGTAACATATTTCAGCATGTTATCCACCGTTTCGATAGATTTTGCATTCATTTCATAAGCGCGTTGCACTTCAATTAGTTTTACCAATTCTTCCACTACGTTCACATTAGAGCTTTCTAAAGATCCTTGGAAAATATTTCCTAAGCCATTTAATCCAGGCACCCCAGTAACGGGATCGCCGCTCGCTTGTGTTTGGTAGTATTGATTTTCACCTATAGGTTGCAAGCCTGTTGGGTTAATAAACTGCGTTAATTGGATTTGGCCAATTTGGGTTGGCGTTGTGTTACCCGCCACCAACGCAGAGGCAATACCATCTGTACCAATAGTGATACTTAAAGTGTTTGCTGGTACTGTAATTGTAGGTTGCAACAAATAACCACTAGAAGTGACGACTTGCCCTTGATTATTGATTTGAAAGGTGCCATCTCTTGTATAAGCAGTCGAATTATCAGGACGCAAGATTTGGAAAAAACCCGCGCCATTAATCGCCAAATCTAAGGCGTTCTTAGTTTGTATTAAACTTCCTTGTGCGTGAATTTTCTCAGTTGCAACTGTTCTCACACCAGTCCCTAACATTAATCCTGAAGGAAGCTCTGTTTGTTGAGAAGATTGCGCACCTGGTTGACGGATATTTTGATAGTATAAGTCTTCAAAAATAGGTCTATCTTTTTTAAATCCCGTCGTACTAACGTTAGCCAGGTTATTTGAGATAATATGAAGATCAGTATCCTGCGCATCTAATCCGGTGACGCTAACCCATAGTGCTGGATGCATAGATTATTCCCTTTTCTCAAGCTGCCCCTAAGATACTTGTGTTTGCTTTCTCATTATCTTGAGCAATACTCATCATTTTAACTTGCAATTCATATTGTCTGGCGAGATTTATCATACTCGTTAGTGCTTCAACTGCATTTACATTGCTGCTTTCTAAAAATCCTGTCGTCAGTAAAACACTACTATCAGGTTCTTGTGCTTGCTGATCTTTGGTTCGAATGAGACCATCATGGCTTTTTTGCAGATTGGCATTATCTGGTTTCACCAATTTAATTCTGTCTAAAACCATGGGTTGAGGATTTTCGCCCTCCTTCGGCACAATCGTAACCGTACCATCAATGGCGATATCCATTTTTTGAAAAGGTGGGATAATCATTTGACCACCTGTGCCTAACACAGGAAGATTATCCAAAGTAATGAGCAACCCATCTTGATTGATGCGTAAGCTTCCACTTCGGGTGTAAGCTTCTTTTCCAGCAGGATCTTGAACTGCTATCCAGCCATCACCATTGACAGCAATGTCCATGGGACGATCAGTTGGTTGCAGCGCGCCAGGAGACAGATCTGCTGGTAAGGATTGTAATACGCTATAGATCCGTGTTGAGCCCAAATTATCTTTTACCGGGGAGGTATTAAAGCCAATACGATCGGCTTTAAAACCAGTCGTATTGGCATTCGCTAAATTATTAGCATATACCGTTTGCGCTTTAAGCATCTGATACGCGCCGGAGGTTGAGACATAAATCATTCCATCCATGGATGACTTCTTCCTTTAAACCTATAAATTAATAATAGCTTGGGTTACCGTTTCCGCCGTTTTAATCGATTGCGCATTCGCTTGGAAGTTACTTTGTGCAACGATCAAATTGACTAATTCATTTGTTAATTCAACGTTTGAGTCTTCTAATGCACCTGATTGAATCACGCCTAAATCCGCCGTACCAGGCGCACCAATCAGTGCAGGCCCTGAGGAGAAGGTATCCACCCATGTGGTATTGCCAATGGGGCTTAAGCCTTGTTCATTATTAAAGTTTGCAAGTGCAATCTGACCCAACGCTAAAGATTGTCCATTACTATATTGCGCCAATAATACACCATCACTACCAATATTGACCCCAGACAAGCGTCCTGTGGTATAGCCGTTTTGATCTAACCCTAATATGGAGAAAGGTGCACCATATTGCGTTGATGAGGCAAAATTAATCGATACAGGTTGTGGGCCTGCAGCACCACCCGAAGGTGTCCAGCCAGTAATTGTTACTACATCGGAGTTATTTTGAACTATCCCGGCTTGTGGGCCGCTGATAAATCCTACTTGGCCGGGATTGGTGCCAGCAAGAATAATCGCTTGATTGTTAGGCGCCGACAAACTTACGGTGCTACGTTCAACCTCATTTAGAGCAATACCGCCGTTCAAATCAAAATTAGCAAAAGTACCCCCAGAAACCGTAGTGCCATCGGTGATGAGTTGAACATTTCGACCATCACCTGCCGTTAGGATAACAGCTGTTCCGGCCCCGCCGGGTTGAGAAGCAATAACACCCGTTGTTGGTGTTTGTGCATTTATCAGCCCCAATAATTGCCCAATATTGCCGCTTACTCCAATAATGGGCACGCCGTTAATGGTAAAGTCTCCTGCTGCCAAATCACCAAAAGTGGGGATCCCTAGATCGACACTTGTCGGGTTAATCGAGGCAGCCACACCATGCAAAGAAGAACTTTGGTTAATGGCGGTTGCAATAGCAATAGCACTGGCGGCGTTATCAGTTGTCGACACAATATCCGATACGCCTGTGCTCGCATCAATAGCCACACCGTTAATTGTTAAACTATTTAACGTCAATGGAGACAATGTTCCTGAAGTGACAAGGCCTGGTGTGGTATTGGTCACAGGGCCTGGTCCATAATACATCGGATGATTGGTTGGGTTATTCGGAATATATCCACCTGAGGTATCAAATACCAAGGTAAAGGGCGCAGGGATCTCCCCTGTTGGATACGGAACGGGAGGAACACCTGCTGGCGGAGTTGCGGGTGTTGGTGTAACGTCCGTACCATCTATACCAACAAAAACGCGCCAAGAATTGGATTGATGCCCTTTCACATAATAGCTGGTTAAAATATGCGAATTACCTAAGCTATCGTATATTGTTGTTGAAGTTGAACTGGTGAAAGTACTGGGATCTGGCGGCTGAGAAGGCGTAAACCCAGGAATAAATGCATTTTTGGGTGGAGAAGCTTGTGCATTTAAATTCACATCAATGCTCACCGTTCCTGTTGCTTTAGGGGGAAGATTCGCATTGCTGATTTGTAGATTACCTTGAGCCCCAGTAATATTGCCTGAAGCATCTGCTAAATAACCCTGCAAGTTTGCATTAATATCATTGACGATAAAACCATTTTTATCGACTCCAAAGGCACCTGCGCGCGTAAATGCGGTAGAACCATTATTACTCAGCACAAAAAAGCCCTGGCCACTCACTGCTAAGTCTAAATTGTTATTGGTAAATTCAATTTGGCCCTGACTAAAATGTTGCGTAACAGATGCTAAGGTAACACCTGAACCAATTGCGGTATTACCACTACCAAAAGCGGTATTAGCATATACGTCAGCAAATTCTGCGCGTGAAGATTTAAACCCTGTTGTGCTTGCGTTAGCAATGTTATTACTGATCACGCTGAGTTGGCTTGAAATGGCGCGTAGACCACTGAGTGCAGTATTAAAATCCATGCCTTTCCCCTCTTACCGCTAGCTTATGGTTTTTATGTCATTCATTGAAATTTTGCCATACCCAGATACATTTAAGGTGGGTGGTAGGCCATTTTTGTTGACGGTTACGCTATCGACATTCGATGCAATATAGGTATCTAATTGGGTACCTTTTCCGTCAATGGTTGCTTTTGCTATAAATTGATAAACGCCAGAAGGAACAGCCATACCATTTTCATCTAAGCCATCCCAAATAAAATTCATTTCCCCTTTATCTCGACCATTAATGTGGAAAGTTCTGATAAGGTTGCCGGTCTCATCTCGTATTTCTAAAGCCAAATCACCAACAGGCACAGGAACATCAATTGCGCCGCTTAAGGTTTGTCCTGACATTAAAATGCCTGCATCCGTTCTGACGTGCACTTTTTTGCCAACTAACGAGGAGGCTTGCAGCGCTTGATTTGAGTTAAGTGTGTCAGCAATTTTATTAAAAGAAGACTCCATATTTTTGATGCCTTCAACAGTACTAAATTGCGCCAATTGCGCAAGAAAATCAGCACCATTTTGTGGCTCTAAGGGATTTTGATTTTTCAATTGTGCGACAAACAATTGCAAAAATTCATTTTTTTGCGTTTCTTCTTTTTCAATTTTAACGGGGCTATGTAACCCTAGTTCGCTTAAATTGACGCCTTGGATACCCGCATTCTCATTCATCACGTTCACCCGCTATCGATTATTTTCCTAAATTAATTGTTTGGTGCATTAAATCTTTTGCAGCATTTAACATTTGCACGTTTGTCTGATAAGTTCTTGATGCTGAAATCATATCAGCCATTTCTTGCACCATATTGACATTAGACAAATAGACCATACCATTGGCATCAGCTTGTGGATTGGTAGGATCGTATTTAGCTTGTAGATCGGCATTACTTTGCGTAATTTTATCTACTTTTACCCCAACCCCATTATAACCTTCCATCGCATCGCCCATTGCCAGATTGAAAGAAGAAAAAATGGGATGTTGCGAACGATAAGCACCTTCTGGTGTGCTGCTGACGGTTTCGCCATTGGCTAAATTACTAGCAATTGTATTTAAACGGATAGATTGAGCACTCATCCCCATAGACGCCAGATCAAAGATATTGAATGATGACATAACTATTCGCCTCTAATTGCCGTTAACATATTTCTAATTTTCATGTCTATAAAGCGTAAGCTTGCAGAATATTGAATACTGTTTTGGGCAAATTTACCGGTTTCAACTTGTGTATCCACGGTATTTGCGTCTAATCCCATTTGCAACGCAACACGGTATTTTAAATCGGGTTCACTCACTTCTTGTGATGGACCAATATGGCTGGGGTTAGTGGTAGTCAATGCTGGAACTTGACCGGTTAATTCAGAAAGCACTTCTTTGAAATCGAGATCTCTTGCTTTGTATCTGGGTGTGTCAGCATTTGCCAAGTTACTTGCCAAAACTTCGGCACGCTTAGCGCGAAGCTCTACAGCTTGCTCGTGGATCCCAAAGATATTGTTTAGATTCATCGTACAGTTCCCAATTTTTAATGTGTAAAACTGAGCAAGTTCGATGCCAAAATATTAATTTCAATAAATTCAATGAGCTATGTCGCATTTTTTTCATTTAGCAAAGGATTGAAGGAAAACACCTGCCGCCTAGCTCCCCCTTTTTCCGTTATGTTCAATCAGCATTGGTTACTTGTTTAGTTATATCTGTCCACCCTGGCACGAATTATGCTCCATCTATTAGCAGTAAGATTTCCCGTCAATTAATTGACGTCTTTAGGATCTGTTATGTTGAGATATCACTATATATTACTAATTGCCGGTATCAGCCTTGTCGGATCGGTTAAGGCACAGGATACCCATTCTTTAACTGAGCTTGATGAGACAATTCGTCAATTTGTGGATGACAATTTGCAAACACATTTTGATGCAGACAGTGAGGTTCAAGCACAAATAGGTCATTTAGATCCAAGATTACGGCTTCAACAGTGCGAGGCACCACTGAAAACCGAAATTGAATCTGGTCACTTAAACCAGCAAAGTTTCACTGTTAAAGTATCCTGTCCTGAGCCTACAAAATGGTCCCTTCGTGTTCCCGTTAAATTGCAGCACTTTAAAATGGTCGCGGTAGCAACAACGCCACTTTCCAAGGGGCAGGTGCTTTCCGATTCAGATGTAAACATGGTAAAACAAAATGTCACCCAAATTACCGATGGCTATTTTAGTTCACCAGATAAAATAATCGGTCTTGAGGTGCAAAGGAATATTTCTGCAGGAAACATTATTAAACGAAATATGTTGAAAGAGCCAACTGTCATTCATAAAGGTGAAATCGTCAAAATGGTGTTAGAGGCACCCGGATTTTCCATTGAAGGATCAGGCGTAGCGCAAAATGATGGTGCTAAAGGACAAACTATCAGAGTGAAAAATAGTCGTTCAAATAAAATTGTTGAAGCAGTTGTTGTTGAGGCGGGGGTAACCACTATTCCCATGTAATGGATGAGTCAAAGGAGTTAGTTTATGAGCGTTAAAATGACGGATGCACTGACAGCAAATATGGTTGCTGAAGAAGTAAGGAAAGAAACCAAACCTAGCAAAGCAGCAAAAGAAATCGCGGGTGAAGCTTTAGCTTCAATAGTTGAAAGAACCACCCCTATACAAGCTTTGCAACAGCGTATTGCACAAACGCCTGCTGTAGATAAACAAAAAGTTGAAGCTATGCAAAAGAAATTAGCCAATAATGAGCTAGAAATTAACCCAAGCAAAATTGCCGAAAGAATTCTTAATTTAGAAAATGATCTTTTTTCTGATGAGTCTTAAGTACAAGAAGTAAGGAGAGAGCATGGACATCTCACCCGTTTCATTGGATATTTTTGAAAAATCCTTATATGACATTCATGCCAACTTAAAGCTATTCATCAAAACGCTTGATGAAGAAAAGGCGTTGCTTGAAAAACATGAAATGGAAAAGCTCGAAGAGGCCTTAGCGACAAAGAAAAATGTTATTGATTCCATGCATACAGTTTCTATGGAATGCCAAACCTTGCTCAATAATGTTAACTTTCCGTTTAATGAAAAAAGTATTTTGCAGATTATTTCCGCTTTTAACCGTAGCAAGCAAGAAACGTTAACTGCGCTTTGGCAAGAAATCAAAAACTTACTAAAATTGGGCGATCAAAAAAACCTGGTGAATGGTATTTTGATTACCACACTCAAAAATTACAATGATGCCTTGTTGCAAATTTGTAATCTGAAGCCTCAAGATAATACTTATTCGAACCAAAATAATCCCTACAGCCCCGCTTTATCGACAAGAGAACATAAAGCATGAAAGTGATTACGCATTTAAAGAATTTATTGCCTAAAAAAAAGAAAACCCAAGCTATTATGACGGTGCCTGAAAACACCGAGCTTGAAAATGAACGGCTTTATGAAAAAATTCTACAAAATTTAAAAAATCAGCGCGCGCCTTTATCCATTAAATTTGGCCATTCTCCCTCGCCTTATGTGAGCATGCTGCTAGATATTGATGTTAATCGTAAATTTATCATTATTGATGAAATCAATAATGAGGAAGGTCATCGACAAATGTGCATGAGCGAGCCTTTTACCTTGAGCGGGCGTGATAATGGTATCTTCGTGCTATTTCAATCAAAAATTATTGATTTTGGCACGATACACGGCATTAGTTTTTATCGTCTGCCTTATCCCCGTCATATTGAATATTTACAGCGCCGCGTAACCCCACGTTTAGCTATCCCCTTGGAAATAGCGATGCATGTTGATTTCTTATTACCAGGTCAGCCTTATGTGCGCACCAATATCGTGGATATCTCTTTAAGCGGTTTACGTTTTAGTATTTCACGTAATGTGAAGAGCATTTTAGAGAATGTGATTAAGATTGATCATTGCCGGCTGATCACCCCGTTTGCTTCCCCGCAAGAATTTACGCTAGAGATAAAGCATTGCCGCTATGAATTGAATAAGCAACAAACTATTGTTGGCTGCCAATTTGTGGATATGGACAATGTTGGGTTAAAATTTCTTTCGAGTTTAATCAATCGCTTACAACAGTACTCACTTAGTACGCCCTGATAAAAATAGTTAAATTACTAAATTAATTTTTACATGGCGTAGTAATTTTACTCATGTTAGAATGCGCTATTTTCTCAAGTAGTGAAGTAAAATCACATGCAGGCAAAAAAAGAAATCCAAGAAATTGACCTTAAGCCCTATGAACCATTTGGGGTACCGCTGCTCAAGTTTTTGTTCGGTTTAACCGTCCTCTCCCTTGTGCTCACAGCAGCTTACGAACTCTTCTTTTAAAAAGAACCCCAATTTCCGCCTCGGTGGCACAGTGGATAGCGCGGCCCCCTCCTAAGGGGCAGGTCGCAGGTTCGATTCCTGCCCGAGGCGCCAGCTTACTATCTAACATCATCTAATACCATCTACCACAGTAGAAAATAATTCAGAAAAATCAAAATGTTAACCAAAGTTACCGTCCATTAAGTTTGGTTACCGTCTCTTGAGATCTACCCCCATTTGGGGGTATAAAGCGGGGTATCTGAACTGGAGTCCCAACAAGTACCCCTATGGCCTTAACCGATGTAGCTATTCGACATACAAAATTACCAGAGAAGCCTATCAAGCTTTTTGATAACGGCGGCCTTTATTTATTAGTCAAACCAAATGGCAGTAAGTACTGGCGCTTGAAATATCGGTTCGCGGGTAAAGAAAAAGTATTAGCGCTAGGGGTGTATCCTGAAATCTCTCTTGCCAATGCGCGTGAAGAGCGTGATGAAGCAAGGCGTAAGCTAAGACAAAACATCGATCCCAGCGTGGAAAGAAAGCAAGCTAGAATTCAAGCAGAGACAGCAGCCACCAGTAGTTTCGAAATTGTGGCTAACGAATGGTTAGAAAAACAAAAACTGCGCTGGTCGTTAAAGCACAGCACCAAGATTGAGCGCGCATTTAAGCGCTATATCTTTCCTGATCTGGCTACCCGCCCTATTAGCGATATTACCGCACCTGAATTACTTAAAGTGATGCGCAAGATGGAAGCACGCGGTATTCATGAAACGGCGATGAAGGTGTTGCAAAATTGTGGGGTGATTTTTCGTTATGGGATTATTACAGGGCGCTGTGAACGTAACCCTGCATCTGATTTAAAAGGGGCGCTCACCCGCCCCCAATCAAAACCACAGGCCGCTTTATCTCAAGATGAGTTACCAACCTTTTTAAATCAATTGAACAACTATACCGGCCATATCTTTACCAAATGCGGATTACAGTTATTAGTGCTTACCTTTGTGAGAACCAGTGAATTAAGAGAAGCCGAATGGTCTGAAATGGATTTGGATGCTGACCTGCCCATTTGGCGCATTCCTGCAGAGCGCATGAAGATGAAATCAGATCATCTGGTTCCTCTATCGCATCAGGCTGTAACCATCTTACGTCAACTACAACCGATATCCGGTCGCGGAAAATATGTTTTCCCCTGCCAAAGTACACCGCGCAAACCAATGAGCCAAAACACTATGATCTATGCGCTCTATAGAATGGGATATCATTCCCGTGCCACTGTACATGGCTTTAGAGCCACCGCCTCCACCATCTTGAATGAACAAGGCTGGCGTGCAGATGTAATTGAGCGGCAATTGGCACATTCGGAACGAAACAAAGTAAGAGCAGTTTATAATCGGGCAGAATATTTAGCAGAAAGAAGAGAAATGATGCAGGCTTGGGCGGATCATTTGGATGGGTTAACAAAGAGATAAGGGTTTAACTATGGAAGGTAATATTGAAGAATCAATTGATGAAAAAGCCGAAAAAGAGACTATTAACTATGATGATTTTATTTCCTTAAGAAAATTTAAGAATAATGCTGAATTCTTATACGATATTTTTGGATCAGGCATTACTAAAAAAATTTCTATTTATGTCCAATCTGTCAATTGTGATAAATATACTATATTAGAGGCGAAACACATCCAAATAATTCAATCTAACCACCCCGTAAAAGTAAAACTTTATATTGGACCTTCATCTGAGTTCAACCTTAAACTTCGAAAAGCTATGAACCCAGGTTTTGAACCATACCTTACGGTTAATTTTTTAGATCTTTGGATTAAAAAAACTGATGCAGAAAAAGTAATTACTACTTCTCCATTATCCTTGGCTATTCCATCACCCACGGAAAAAAATACGATGTTGAAATTGATCTTGGGAATGGCAATGGCTGCTTATCAATACAATCCTCTTTCAACCCGAAATTCAGCTACTGGCAATAACAAAGGCAGTATTAAACATGAGCTTGAAAAAATTGGATTGAAAATCGATGAGGATACCATCCGTAAGTATTTAGAAGAGGCGAAGGAAATATATAAAAAAGAGCTAAAGAAGGACAGCAGAAAAATCTTCCTAGATTAGTTAGCACACTATGGAACACCTTCAATCCCTTTTGAATTGGAATTCATACTATATTTTAATAAAACTCTGACACTTTCAGTACGTTTATCTTTAGTACCAGTAGCAGCTAGTATTTGAAAATCCCAGTTACTAGATCGATTTTGCGCATCTGCGGCCCGCATATTTTGAATGTACCAGGGACCCATAGAAATTCTCTTTGCTATAATAAAACCATTCTAGTCCCCTTAAATCAAAAATAAGTTGTCCGATGCCTATTAAAATTAGCCCTATTAATAATAATTTTGACAGGATGCTTCACTGGACAAAAATTCAATTAAAAAATTCTCTTGGAGAAGTGGTTACGTAGACTTCCCCGTTAAGCACACAGTTCTAAACTAGAGTTTTCGTTGGCCATTCTTTCTCTATAGGCTTTGGGTGTCAAGTTATTCAGAGCTTCATGAGGTCGTTGCTCGTTATAATCTAACATC